>PVML01017302.1_pt1 | contig 47459 bp, 43 predicted proteins | sample 1853371 | NCBI WGS metagenome assembly PVML01 (sample SAMN08533508, study PRJNA380276) | Human gut metagenome, whole genome shotgun sequencing project. | isolation source: participant 1, chromium library | host: Homo sapiens | collected 2017 | reverse complement strand
TATGTGGTTTTGAAGGTATGTTGTGCACGAGTGGCTCAGTGGTGGAGTATCGCCTTGCCAAGGCGAGGGTCGCGGGTTCGAATCCCGTCTCGTGCTCGCTTTTTGAGGATATCCAGTATGGATATCCTCTTTTTTTATGGAAAAAGAGTTTGCGATGCAGATGAAGTGTGGATAAGTAACTAAAATGAAAGGGTCATCAAGTGGACAGCAGGTTTCTTGAGTGTTCGGGCCCTGCTGGGCTTGAACGGTTCGAATGTCTACGCTCCGCTCCGGTCGTCGCAGGCGAACGTCCCCCGGATGTTCTGCGACGCCTCGTGCTCTTTTTTATAAGGATATCCAGTGTGGATGTCCTTTTTTTGTGAAAAAATCATTTACCAGCGGTGTCTATTATAAAAAGTTGCTTGAAAAAGTCACTTGAAAAAGTTTATATTTTATCAAAAAGTCGTTTAAAAAAGTTTGTTATATCTTATATAACTCCCTTGAAAAAATGAATATTCCGTTGTACTCTATAGAAAAGAGGTGAAATCATTATGCTGAAAAGAAAAATTGAAAAAAAATTAATCGCTTGGAAAAACACAGAAAATCGAAAACCATTGATTATTAAGGGGTGCAGGCAATGTGGCAAAACATTTTCTGTTCTTGATTTCGCAAAGAAAAATTATAAAAATGTTGTGTATTTGAATTTTTTTGAAAATCCAGACTATGTTGCTGTATTCTCAGGCTCTCTGGAAGTAGATACGATTGTTATGATGCTCTCGGCCTTACTTGGTAAGGAAGCAGTCTTTGAAAGTGGCAATACTGTTTTAGTCCTGGATGAAATTCAGGAGTGCCCAGAAGCTCGAACAGCTTTGAAATTTTTTCGCATGGATGGGCGTTACGATGTGATAGGTACGGGATCACTTTTGGGTGTAAAAGGATATGGAAAAGAACCAAAATCGGTCCCAGTTGGGTCGGAAACGGTAATTGATATGTATCCACTGGATTTTGAAGAATTCCTGTGGGCAAATGGAATTGAAACTCCGGTGATTGAACTGTTGAAAACATGTTTGCAGAATGAAAAAACAGTTCCGGAAGCATTGCACAAGCGTATGAAACAGTTGCTCTTGCAGTATACAGTTGTTGGCGGCATGCCGGATGTGGTACAGACATTTGTAAGCACAAAACAGATGGACGAAGTTCTACAGATTCAACGAGATATTGTTCGGTCATATGAAGATGATATGATAAAATACGCAGAAAAAAAAGATAAATCAAGGATCAAAGAATGTTTTCAGTCTATTCCTAAACAACTCAGTAAAGAAAATAAGAAATTTCAGTATTCAATTGTCAAAAAGGGATCTACCGCTTCAAAGTATGCTGGAAGCTTGCAATGGATCGAGGATGCAGGTATTATTGTGCGCTGTTATAATCTTAGTATTACGGAACTGCCTTTAGACGGAAATGCAGAAGTAAATACATTTAAAGTGTATATGCGCGATTGTGGTCTGTTTGTCAGCATGTTGGAGGATGGTACGCAATACGATATTCTTCAAGGAAATCTTCATGCTTATAAAGGAGCAGTTTTCGAAAATCTGATTGCTGATATTTTCAGTAAAATGGGAAGAAAACTTTACTATTTCCATAAAGACAGTGGACTTGAGGTGGATTTTGTGATCCGTTATAAAGGTGAATGCACATTGGTAGAGGTAAAAGCATCTACAGGTAATACAAAAAGCACCAGAACAATCCTGAATCATCCTGAAAAATACCATGTCAGTCATGCAATCAAACTTGGAGACTATAATGTTGGACGTGCGGAACAGATACTTACACTTCCACTCTATATGGCATTTTTGCTAAAAGAAATATAAAAGTGTGCATCTTTTTCGGGGAGCTACGTAGCACTGACTTTATCTAGATATTATACTTCGCAATATATCAAAATAAAGCTGATATATTGCGAAGTGATTGTCTCATCATTCTGCTATTCGATCTGTTTACTTCTCCTTTTATGTCTTTCTGTGTTTGGGAATCTCAAAAATCCAAATTTCGACATCTTGTGCAGGAAGAATTGATTCTGCTGTGAAATCCACTTATAATTTCAGATATAAAAGCTTCAATAAAATATATAATCTTACGGAGGAACTGTTTCATGCCAGAAGAAAGATACATAACGATCGTCTCAGAGAGGAAAACGATCGCTTTAAGAGTGAGTACGATCTTATATGTTCTGATGAATGGAAAATACGCAAATATCCATGTGCTGGGAGATCAGGTGTATCGGACGACGATGACTCTTGGGGAGATCGAGGAGAAGATCGGGGACGGATTTTTGCGGGTGCATCGCGGCTGCCTTGTAGCAGTCATGGCAATCCATAACGTCACGGATACCATCAATCTCAGCAATGGGGAATCCCTGGGGTATACGGCCCGTAAGAAAGGGGAGATCATGAAAACACTCCGGAATGCTCAGCAGGACGTGATCCGGGGATTTCAGAATCATGGAGTACCGATGACGGACGATGAGTACCATGACTATTACCGTAGTTTCGATCAGCTCCCATTCGCATTTACGGATATCGAGATGGTATTTGATGAGGAGAAACGAGCAGTTGACTGGATCTTCCGCTATGGAAATCCGGAACTTGCGAGGCTGGAAAAACTGCCGTTAGACCGGCTGATAGGAAATTCATTCGGAAGTCTTTTCAGCAATATGGATTCCAAATGGCTTCGAAGCTATGAGCGGGCCGTCCTTTACGGGGAAAAACTGGAGCTCATCGACTACAGCCCGGAAATCGATACAAATCTGAAGGTCACATGCTTCCCGACTTTTCCGGGGCATTGCGGGTGCATCCTGTTCAATATTTCGGAGATCGAATTCGTGAGCAGCAGCCAGTAACATGATTCGGTTGCTGTTTACGCGTTGCGCAAACAGCAACGTGATTTTGCCGATGCTTCGCATTCCAAATCGGCAAAATCTGTTACCACCACCGTATCATACGACATTTTCAGTTCAGAAAATTCCTACCCGTGTACAGTAACGATTCGTTCCTGTTGTACGTCTGTTCGTTCCAAGTCTATCGATTGGAAAATGAAAAAATAGTAGAATACTGTTAGATTTTTTAACTGATGAAACGCTCGACATATTAGGGAAAAATCTTATGATGAGGTGCATCCGAAGGAGCTGACGAAGCTTCTGAAAAAGTTTGAAGGAAGCGAAGAGGAAGCACTCATCAGCCGTCTGCCCCTGCGTTCCATGAAGCAGGCAAAATACATGCCTGTCTATGTCAATGAACTTCATGGCGACTATTATGTGTTCCGGGAAGAGCGCATGGAGCTGCGAGGTGAGATGAGCGGGAAGACCTTCAAGATCGGACAGAAGATGCGGACGATGGTAACCGGGACTGACCGGCTTACCATGATAATTGATTTTATTCCGGCAAAGAATAATTTTACCAATTTTGTCGAAGTTCGACCGATTCTGTCGAAGCTGTTGCTTTGGGGGGGGCTGTTAAAATGAAAATTATTGAAGACAGTGGGAGGTACGCCTATGAGGAAAAAAATAAAACAGTATACAGCAGTTCTTTTGACAGTGACCATGTCTCTTCCGGGGACAATGGCTTATGGAAATGTAGATAGCCTTGATGCTGCATCAGGAGTTGTAGATGCAAGCGGATACCTGAAGGCATCCACATCAAACGCACAACAAACCATTCATATCGCTTCCCCATCTGACGCAGATGAAGATGAAGAAGAACTGATCGATGATCGAAAGAAGGCTTCTCCATCGGATGCAGAATTTGACGGGGAAGATGTATTCGCAAAAATCTACGACTTTATCTGGCAGGACCCGGAAGAATATTTAAATGACGGAAGACTGGAACTGAGTGCGACCGCAGAGGAGCAGCCGACATTGGAACAGATCGTTTCCATCCTGCCGCAGAGTATCCTTGCAAAGACCGGAGAGACCGCAGAGAATACTTCTGCGGACGAAGCAGAGGATATTACTGCAGATGAAGCAGATATCACTGCGGATTACGATGTGGAAATCAAAGTATCCGGTTGGCAGTGCGAAGATTATATCCAGAACGAGGACGGAATGTGGCCGACAAGCGGAACCTTCACCTTCTCGGCAGAGCCGGAGGACGGATATGAGCTTGCGGACGGGTGTGCGCCGCTTGCAGTGGAAGTCGCGGTGAGCGATGAGGCGGCAATGCTGGCGGCGAATGCAGAAACCTATATGGTATTCACGAGAAGAGAAGATAATACCAGCACAAAATCAGTTACTGTTGATTGGGATGGAACAAATTTATCGGGTAAGTATGAGCAGTATCTTGATGTGGACAGCAGAATTTATCGTGAAGAAGATGCTTTTGTATTAGAACTGAATAATTATAATCCTCAAGTGGAAACGTGTCTGGATATTCGTAAGGGAAAATGGATTATTGAGTTGAATGGAACAAGCGTATTCGATGGAACAAAGCTGCCCAAAGATTCGGCAAGCTATGGACTGTGGATCTGGAGTGATACAGATGTAACTTTTACAGGCTCAGGAACGTTGAATGTGAAAGGTGACCGAAGTGGTATTTCTATTGGGAAGAAGGCAGAAGTTTCAATCAATTTAGAACAAGATGGAAAAATTAACGCCACTTCCCCTTATAGCGTAAATGAAAGTGGATATAATCGACATGGGATTGAGTCCTATGGAAAGCTGACAATAAAAAGAGGAACAGTAACGGCAAATGGTCCATATAGCGGCCTGTATCAATCTGGTGGAACATTTAATATAACAGGTGGTACACTTAAAACAAAGGTACGAGGAGGGAATGACAGCAGCCGGGGACTGTATTTTTGCAGAGAAAGTGATTGCAGTTTAGGCGGAATAATCGAAACAGATGGTCTGACGTTAGACAATGCTACTGGATCCATATCTGGAAAGGTCACTGTAAACCATCTCTCATTAATAAACCTATCTGAATCATTACTTACAATTGAATCTGACGGAATATTAAAGAATCGATACTTTTTGATGTAGGAATAAATAAGCTTGTGAATGATGGTGAACTTCAAGTGAATATGACTTCAGATTCATCTAAACCCATTCCTTCAAATTATGAGAATCATGGGCGTGTTACAGGTACGCAGGCAGAAAATTGGAGAACTCCATCATCTCTGAAAGCAGTGAAAGGAACATCAGAAACTAAGAGGGAGAAAGTAAATGAGAGTGAAAATTTCGATGTTTCTACCCTGTTTAACAGTTCAGATACTGATTCAGAAGAAGGAAAGGTATCGTATTATTATGTAAATCAGGCCGATTCCGAAAAAAAAGAGCAAACATTGAGTTCGTCTACAACGAAATTCGCTGCCGGAAATTATATAATCGGTGCAAAAACACAGGGAAATGAGACGTACAAAGCAGGCAGTGCAGTAGCATACATTTATGTGAATTCTGATATATTCAGCGTTGTTCCTATTGAATTTGTTTATACTGGATTTGAGCAGGAGTTGCTTAAGGTCTATACACCAAATGATGAGGAATACAAGGTTGAGTATCAATGCTATGAGCCTCAATCGAAGGGTGGATTTTATGTAAATAACTGGAAGACGACCCCACCAACGGCAACTAATTGTGGAGATGAGTCTCTTAAATATTATTATGCAGTGCGGATTACAGCAAGTGACAGTGATCAGCCACTGTATCAAATCACTTATGATGGGACATCATCGGATAGTTTATTGCACGTGACAAGTATAAAACCTAAATCTTTGCAGAGCGATGATATAGTTGTTACATTAACACCGCAAACATTTAGATATGATGGAACGGTTAAAAAACCTGCGATCGAAATAATAGATACTGTCATAAAGACGGAAGTAAAAAAGTACGGTATAAGTTATAGCTATGCTGCCGGCGGGGCGGCAGATAATCCTAAAGAAGCTGGAACATATAAAGTATATATATACTCATTTGATGCAAATTATACGGGCGATCGATATGTTTATTTTACCATCGAAAAACAAAAACTGACGCCGGTGGCAGTTATCAGTAATGCAAGCAAAACATACGATGGAACAACTTCCTTGGCATCAGGACAGACAATTGCACTCACTCTGCAGGATGAAGCTAGGAATACCGTTTTGGATGGTGTAAGTGCCAGATATGAAGCAGCAACATATGAGTCCAAAGATGTAGGACCTAACTCTATTCAGATTACAGGAATTTCCCTGACAGGAGAAAATGCAGATAAATACGATCTGTCTGCCTCAACATTGTCAATATCCGGAAATATTGATCAGGCATCTGCAGAAAAACTTGTACCTAATGTGACTTATCCGGGTAACAACAACGTGATTGAGTATGAAAATAGAGGTACTTTCTTGCCAACTGTGACAGTAAGCTCCAATATTTCTGGCGATCAGGTAGGCAGTTATGTTGTTTCCTATTCCGCTACGCAGGAAGGATCTTATGTTTCTGACTTAAAGGGTGTAATGCAGAACCTGAACGTACAGGAAACAGAGCAGACCATTTATTACCGGATCACAACGCAGAATTATGAACCTACTACAGGAAACTTTACGGTTAAAATTATTCCATCCAGCCTAAATGGTAAGGGAATCGTTGTGACAGGTTACGACGGTCAGTATGATGGGAATCCACATACGATTACAGCAACACTTCCGGCGAGTAGTGTTCCAAGCGGGACAGAAATCAAATATAAGGGCATCGCTGAAAGCGAGTGGAGCCAAGAACCGCCAAGTTACACGGATGCGGGAGAGTATACGGTGAATTATAAGATTTCCTGTCCGAATTACAAGGATCTTGAGGGAAGCCAGACGGTTCATATCCGTCCGAGATCACTAACTGTAACTGCAGGGCTGAAAAATCCGAAAAGAGGTGTGATATACGGCGATCCGATGCCGGAGTTTGAGGCAAGCTACACCGGTTTTGTGAAGAATGAGACCAAAGAGACAGCGCTGACGGGAACTCCGATGATGACATGCAGCACCTATACTCAAGAGAGTGGGGCAGGAACAACGCATACGATCAGTATTGAAGCAGGCAGCGGAGAGGGAGCATTGAGTGCCCGGAACTATAGCCTGAGATTCACTCCGGGATCGTTTACTGTAAATAAGAAACAGGCAACGATTGAGGTGACTAATTACAATGAATGGAAGGCGTATACCTATGATGGAAAATCACCGGAGATAGAAGCAGCTGTCGAGGGCGAGAGAACTGTTAAGGTAGAAATTTACGCAGGAAATCCGGCATCCGGTTCGGCACTCGCAGAGATCCCGAAAAATGTGGGAACCTATACCGCTAAATTTACAGCGGCGGAGACAGCCAATTACGGAGCAGCGGAAATCAGTCTTCCGTTTGACATTGTACAGAGAGAACTGAAAGTTACTGCTGTCAATCAGTCGATCACATATGGAGATCCGGCACCGCAGTATACGGCGGTCTATGCGGGCTTTGCAGCGGGTGAATCTCTGGAAAGTCTGAAAGGTAAAGGTACTCTTTCCTTCACATGTGCATATCAGCAGGCGAAGGCGGGACAGAGCAATGAAAACAGCAATGCCGGAACTTATACAATCACACCGGCGGTTGCAGGTCTGAACAATTATAAGGTAACTTCTGTAGATGGAACCCTGACGGTTGGAAGGAAAACTCCGACCTTCACAGATTCTGCATTATGGAAAGAAAAATATCCTGATGGAAGCAGAGTCTACGATGGAACTTCTGTGAATATCACTCCATCGACAGACGGAGACGGCGCAAGAAGCTATATCGTCGAAAACACAGAGACGGGTGAGGTCCTGAAAACGGATCCGGTCAATGTGGGAACCTATAAGGCTACATATTCGGTCGCAGAGGGAACCAATTATCAGGCAGGTTCAATTTCGTATGAATTTGCGATCACAGAGGCCGAGATGAAAAACGTCACGGCAAATGGATATGATGGAATCTATGATGGTCACTCACATGGGATCGAGGTTTCTGTACAGGATGAGCTTGTAAAAGATGAGGTGGTAGAATACGGACTGGAGCCGGATAATTATACTGGAACAGATGCACCGGAACTTATCGATGCCGGAACTTATACGGTTTACTACCGGATCACAGCGACGAACTACAAACCTTACACAGGAAGCGCGATCGTAACGATCAAGCAGAAAGAGATTCAGGTTGTAACGGCAGATCAGGAGACAACCTATCTGGAAGAAGCTCCGAAGTTTACCGTTGATTCGGTAAATGGCATGGTAGGAGAAGAAACTCTTGAAAATCAGAATGCTGTTTTATCATTCGTGACTGCATATACAAAAGGCGATGATGCCGGTGAGTATGCGGTTCAGGCAGTGGTAGATGGTCTGAAGAACTATAAGGTCGAGGTCGTACCGGGTACATTGAAGGTACAGCGCAGAACCCCGGTATTCACCGACTCCGCAAATCTGTATGAGGCTCGTGTCTATGACGGAAAAGCAGTGGATCTGACTCCGACAACAGACGGGGATGGTCAGATGAGCCGCGTGATCACAAACCGGGAGACGAATGAAATCTTAACGTCTGATCCGGTCGATGTGGGAGAGTACCGTGTGGTTTACAGTGTTTCGGAAGGAAAGAATTACACAGAAGGAAGTGTTTCCTACGACTTTGCAATCACACCGGCTCCGCTTGTGATCACTGCAGAGGATAAGAATGTTACATTTGGATTCAAAGCACCGGAGTATACAGTTGCCTATGATGGCTTTGTAAACGGTGAGACGGAAGCGGTTCTTACGGGAACTCTGGTCGTAACCTGCGATTATACAGAGGAAGGCCGTGAGTCTGCTTACGAGATCGTTCCGTCCGGACTTTCTGCAAAGAACTACGCGATCACATGGAAGAATGGTGTTCTGACCGGACGTTATCCGGAGAGCGACGATGACGACTACGAGGAACCTTCCAAACCGGCAAACAGCAAGATGCCGAAATCCGGAACAAACAATCCGGGACAGGGAGCAACCAAAAAAGATGATCAGAAGGGCTATGTGAATGAAAATTCCGGCATTGTTTCCGGAAAGACACTTACCGAGGAGATGTTAAAGAATAACAGTGAAAGCCTGAAGGATGGCTACAGTCACTGGATCAAGACAAACGAAGGCTGGTGGCTCCGCTATGCGGATGGAAGCTATCCGAAGGCAGCGGGAGCGGCAAATTCCGGATCCGGCAATTCTTCGACAGTTCAGAGTCATGAGTGGGTTCAGATCGATGGAAACTGGTGGGCATTTGATTCGAATGGTTATCTGGGTACCGGATGGATTCTTGACCCGATTTACGGAAACTGGTTCTATGTGGATTCTAACACCGGAATGAAGACCGGTTGGGTCCAGATCAACGGAAAGTGGTATTACTTCAATCCGGTTTCCGACGGAACAAGAGGAATCATGTTCGCGAACCGCATGACACTGGACGGCTGGTTTGTCCGGGAGGACGGAAGCTGGGATGAGAAGCGGTAATGATACCGGATCAGGATCCTATGAAAACGGAACAAAGACAGGAAAAGGTCGGCACACAGGAATGTGCCGGCCTTTTTTGGGGGAAATTTATAAAATTTCGTATTTTATGCCGTTTCTTCATGGCACATTTTCATGAAATCATTCGTAATTTGCCTTGATCTGATGACTGTTGTTTTCGATAAAAGAAAAAGGCTCAGGTACTTTGGATGTCCAAAGCTTTGCAGTGTCTAGTCCATGTCTTTCCAGCATGGCTCTGCAATCTTTTGATTTGATCCTGCAGAAGTCAGTCGTGACATACTCCCTCCACTTAGCTAACGCTTGAAGTGGGGGCTTCTCGTTCGATTGCCCTATTGGGCAAAGCATAGGCGAGCTATCCCCGTGTGTCCCACGGTTCTGTTATTGTGAGCGGGACTGTTTCGTATCTACGAAGTCCCGAACAAAATCTACGTTTTGGGGGAGATCAGGAAATTTTTCTTTCTGTTTCAAGTTCAACTCCTGATATTCTCAATCCTTCCCTGCAAATATTGATAGCTGCATTCTCATCACGGTTCATCTGATTTCCACAGGTGCAGCTATAGATACGATCTTCCAGTTTCAACTCCTTTTTGAGTTTTCCGCAACGGCTGCAGATTTTTGAACTGGGATACCACTTATCAATACGAACCAGTTTCTTACCGGCACGTGCTAATTTGTAGGAAAGAAAATCAGTAAACATACCCCATCCATTGTCATGAACACTCTTTCCAAACCTTGAATTCTGGCTCATTTCTTTCATATTCAAAGATTCTATGCACACAAGATCATAAAAATTGGTTATCTTTCTGGATTCCTTGTGCAGATAATCTTTCCGCTGACGTGCGATATGAGCATGGAGTCTGGCTATTTTCTTTTTCTGTTTCATGTAACGGCTGCTCCCCATTTTGCAATGACTCAGCCTGCGCTGCTCCCTTGCCAGTTTTTCCTGAGATTTTCGGAAAAAATGAGGATAATCTGCATGAGTTCCATTGGAATCTACATACAATTCTCTCATGGAAAAATCAAGTCCGATTGCGGTTTTTACTGACCTGATTTCATGTTCCGCTTCTTCTGCCGCATACAGTAATGATACATAATACTTGTCATCTGCTTCCTGGTTGACGGTGGCACCCTTCAATGTATAACGATCATCGATACTCCGATGCTGTTTTATGCGGATCCAACCTGCTTTCGGAAGTTTCAGTTTACCATTCTGCAAAGTAATATTTCCATTTACGCAGTTTGTCGTATAACTTCTTACCGGATTCTTTTTTGACTTGAACTTCGGAAAACCAACCGAAGGATCTCGAAAGAAGTTCTTGCAGGCTGTCTGCAGATGCAGCTGTGCATTACACAATGCCAGACTGTCTACCTCCTTCAGCCACGGAAACTCCTCCTTATACTTTGCAGGCGTAACCTTTAATACTTTTCCGGTTTTCTCATAATATTCGTTCTTTTCTGCCAGCATCCGGTTATACACGAAACGCACACAGCCAAATGTCCTTGCAAATAGTTCTTTTTGAGATTTATTCGGGTAGATCCGAAAACGGTACACGATGTTCACTCTTATTTTCTCCCTGTGTTTCTATGTACTGGCGAATAACCTCAATGGGTGCACCACCAGCACTTAACAGACAAAAACTCTGGCTCCAGAACATTTCTTTCCAAAGCTTCTGCCGAATCTCCGGATACTCTTTTTTAATCAATCGGCTGCTTGCGCTTTTATACGCATTAATAAATTTGCTGAGTTCCGATTTCGGATGGGCCCGAAACATGATATGAACATGATCCCGATCATGATTCCATTCCTCTAATGTAACATGATACTTCGGAGCGATATATTCAAAAATCTCCCGGGCCCGATCAGAAACAGGATCAGTCAGTATCTTTTTTCGGTATTTTATAACCAGAATCAAATGATAATAGAGTAGAAATACTGAATGCGCATTACTGTCCAATTTTCTCATAAAATCAGCCTTTCCTTTTACTTTCGACTGATTATATCATAGCACAGGAACGCTTGTTTGTCTATGTCTTTCAGAACATTTGTTCTTCTATACTTGTTTTCATTTATGTGCACAGATATGTGCAGTTTTAAGATGCCAGATATTGCATGATTTTCCCAAAAGGCAATTCATCTCACCACCTAAGTGAGAATTCTTGCAAAGTGTTGTTAAAATTACGAATACTGTTGCTTCGAGTAAGCTCAGAGACATTTTTTACATTTGTGCATCGAGTCAGTTCGTCTTCCAGATTAAGGACCTGTGGCAGAAAGACAATGTGCAGCTTACCGCAATATCGGTTCAGAAGCTCGAGATTCTTTTTTAAATTGGCTGTTTGCATGACATCCGTGTCAAATACGAGAACAACTGTTGTTCACAAGGACCTTCGACATAGTAAATGCACTTATTGTTCATCCATCCACCCCATTTCCAGCTCATCCAGAAGTGAATCCTGGGGCAATGAGGCAAATACATCATTTTCAACGGCATTTCGGATCGAATCCGTATTACGTTTTAATACATCGGAAGCTGAAACTGCGGATATTTTATAGCGACCATCTTCCGACAGCTTTCTTAAAAACATATAGCTGTGTTTTGGTAGATTCAGATCGAGCATATCCGTATTGTGGGTAGTAAAGATCAACTGTTCATTTGCGCCTATCCGATCCAGCATAATTCCGAAAATTCGTTTTTCAATATCGCTTTGGATATAAGAAAAATGCTCATCACAGTAATAAAACGTACTTTCCTTTGCAATCATAGCGGCAAGGAATATTGCAACGTCAACACCTTCAGTAGTTCCGCTTGAGAGAACTTCACGATTCAGCAGTTTTCCTTCCTGAATAATGATTTCAGTGTCTTTGCGGCGAATGATGAAAGTATCTTTTAAATCTTTTGAAAGGCTTACATCCTGAAGAGTCGGATCAAGTGTTCCGATTACTGCGTGAAGAGTTTTGAGTAAAATGGCTTTATTGGTTTTACTCAGTTTCAGAGTTTTTTCGATTTCAGGATAGGCAAAACGAAAACCAATCTCTCCGACCAGCTTTTTCAGAGAAGTGGCATTTGTGGTCGCTTCTTTTGTGCGGTCCTTCAGAGTAGAAGCACATTTTTCGTAAGAATCAAGCAGACCGATTTCTGAGTCCATGTACTGAATTGAGACATCATTTCGTGAAGGAGTAATCTCAGCAGAGAGACGCTGCAGACGATAGTCTCCATTTACAAAGTCAATGGAAAAAGAGCCTTTTTCGCCGGATACCATCTCACAGAGTGGGAGTGGATTTGCATTTACCATATACCCGAAAATTCGGAGTAATGTCTTTCCGAGACTTGTTTTACCGGTTGCGTTTGCACCCATCAGGATAACAGCCTTTTTGTAGCGGAATCGTTCCCGACCGTCCAGATGCTCATTTTCGATGATCGAGTTGACGATCTTTTTCGGGTAGGTAAAGTTAATTTGGAAATCATCAAATTCGTATATATGATCTAAAGTAAGCTTCAGGACAATCATTATCACACCATCCTTCCATTTGTTTGTGATTTACGAAATAATGATAACATATTTCGAAGCACACTTCAAGCCAGCTTTATGAGGAAGATTTGGACGCAAATCCCCGGAAAACACTTGCAATCCGGCCATTTTCTGATATACTAAACTACATTAACGCTTTATTAAATTAATATAGCAGACTAAAATGAGAGGAAGTATGAAAAATGAATGGAGCAATCATCGGTGTTTTTCTTGTGATCATTGCCTATCTGGTGATGATGCTGGCAATCGGTTTCTTCTATTCTAAAGGAAACAATGACTCCAGCGATTTCTATCTTGGCGGAAGAAAATTAGGACCTTTTGTGACTGCAATGAGTGCGGAGGCATCGGATATGAGCAGCTGGCTGCTGATGGGACTGCCGGGAGTGGCTTATCTCAGCGGTATCTGTGATGCATCCTGGACTGCGATCGGACTTGCCATCGGTACCTATTTAAACTGGCTGATCGTGGCGAAACGTATCAGGAGATACAGCGCAAAGACGAATTCGATCACACTGCCGGATTTCTTTGCAAACAGGTATCGCGATGACTCGAAACTGTTATTGGGAATTTCCGCAATTTTTATTATTATCTTTTTTGTCCCGTATACAGCGTCCGGATTCGCGGCATGTGGAAAACTGTTCTCCACATTATTCGGAATTCCGTATACGGCGGCTATGCTGATCAGTGCTGTCGTTATTGTCGGTTACACAGCACTCGGTGGATTTATGGCAGCGAGCTTTACGGATCTGATCCAGAGTATTGTTATGACGATCGCGCTTGTCCTTGTGGTATGTTTCGGCGTATCCATGAGCGGCGGAGTTCAGAATGTTCTTGAAAATGCGAAAGAACTGCCGGGCTTTTTATCGTTAACAGCTACATATAACAGCGAGACAGGATCCGCTTCCTCTTATGGAACCATAACAACCGTCTCTACTCTTGCCTGGGGGCTTGGTTATTTTGGAGTTCCGCATGTGCTTCTCCGCTTTATGGCGACGGAAAGCGAGGAGAATATATCACTTTCCAGACGGATCGCGACGGTATGGGTCGTAATCTCTATGGCAGTTGCGATCTTTATCGGCGTTGTCGGTTACAGCCTCTCAAAGAATGGCGTGATGGCAGAGTTAAAGGGATCCGCTTCGGAGACGATCATCATTCAGGTTGCGACACTCTTAAGCCAGCATGGATTCCTTGCGATCGTGGGTGCGGGAATCACACTTGCCGGAATCTTAGCCTGCACGATGTCCACTGCAGATTCCCAGCTTCTTGCGGCATCCTCCGCTGTTTCTGAGAACCTGTTAAAGGGGATGTTTAGCGTAAACCTTACGGAGAAGAGAACGATCCATGTTGCCCGGGCGACGGTCCTCTTTATCGCAGTGATCGCAGTATTTTTAGCGGGAAATCCGGACAGCTCCGTATTTGGAATCGTGTCCTTTGCGTGGGCTGGATTTGGCGCTGTATTCGGACCGGTGGTCCTTGCGGCATTATTCTGGAAACGTTCCAACAGGAACGGTGCTCTTGTCGGCATGATCGCAGGCGGAGTCATGGTATTTGTATGGAAATACTGCGTTCGTCCGTTAGGCGGTGCATGGAATGTGTATGAGCTTCTTCCGGCGTTTATCATTGCAATGCTCTGTCTGATTGTTGTCAGCCTTGCGACCGGTGAGCCGTCAAAGGAGATCCAGGAGGAGTTTGAGGAAGTAAGAGCAGGAAAATAATTGCCGGAACAGATCGGTGAAATCGGAAGAAAAGACTGGAAAATTCAGGCGAAAAGAACTATAATACGCATTAAGAGACCTGACAAGTAGGTTTTTGTCAGGTCTTTTTCCTTACTATAACATTGGAGCGAAGTAACTGTTCAGCAGGTCTGTGCACTGCTGCACTGATCATGAGAAGGCCTGGAATGACAGGCTCTGTAGATGAAGAGAATGAACAATTACATGAACTTTGGGATAAAAGAAAAGGAGATTGTGGACAATGGATGAATTACAGAAGAAAATTGTGGATTATGTAGAAGCAAACGGCAAGACATATCAGCAGATCGCACTGGAGATCCATGAGAAGCCGGAGGTCAGCAACTATGAATTCTTCGCTTCCAAACGTCTTGCGGATCAGATCAAGAGTGTCGGTTTTGAGGTCGAGATGCCGGCGGCAGGTCACAGAACGGGCTTTGCGGCGAGCTATAAGTCTGGGAAACCGGGTCCGGTCATGGTATTTCTTGCGGAGTATGATGCTCTTGTAGGACTTGGACACGGCTGCGGACATAACCTGTTTGGTGCGACATCTGCTCTTGCGGCAGCGGCATTAAAGAGCGTGATCGATGAGGTCGGCGGTGAGGTACGTCTCTACGGAACTCCTGGCGAGGAAGGCGGAGAGAATGGAAGTGCAAAGGGAAGTTTCGTCCGTGAGGGCTACTTTAAGGACGTCGATGCGGCACTTTCCGCACATCCGGGCGTTGGCCATCAGCTTACCTCAAAGACACTAGGCTGCGTACCGATCGATATCGAGTTCTGGGGCAAGGCATCCCACGCGGCTGCGGCACCGGAACAGGGAATCAATGCCCTAGATGCATTGATTCAGACATACAATTCCATCAATGCCCTGCGCCAGCATTTAAGCGATGATGTGCGTATCCACGGAATCATCGTAAATGGCGGACAGGCACCGAACACAGTACCGGATTATGCGGCAGCAAAATTTTATCTGAGAGCGGCTGCATCCAGCACCTTAAAGGATGTGTACGCGAAGGTAGAGCGGATCGTGGAAGCTTCCGCAATGGCGATGGGCGCAAAAGGCAGCATGAAGCCGTACCAGAACTGGGTAGAGAATATGGTGCCGACTCCGTCCTTCGATGCAGTTTATGAGAAGAACCTGAAACTGTTCGGCGAGACAGCGAAACCGGCAGGAGACCGCATGATGGGATCCACCGACATCGGAAATGTTTCCCAGGTTGTTCCGGCGATCCAGCCGACCATCAATATCAGCGATGAGCCGATCAAGGGCCACAGCAAGGAAATGGTTGCTGCGGCATGCTCACAGAAGGGACTGGATTCCATTCTTCTTGGCGCGAAGGTGCTTGCATTTACAGCGCTGGATCTGATCCGCGAGCCGGAAACATTAAAGAAGATCAAAGAAGAACATGCCTATGAGGTAGAGCATCAGGCAGACTGATCGAGGAGAAAAATATTATGAAATATCTGATCATCAGTGCAGGAGGCACCGGAGGAATTCTTGGTGCCTATATGACAAAGGCGGGAAAAAACGTGACGCTGATTGCGAGAAATGCTCATCTTGCCGCTATGAAGGAACATGGACTTACCGTCCGCCATCTCTGGGATGAAACTGTGGAGACGATCCCAGTGCAGGCGGAAAATATGGAATCTTATGAGAAAAAGATCGAGACAGCAGGGGAGGGAGAAAAGCCGGATGTGATCCTCGTGTGTGTCAAGGGATATTCCCTGGACAGCACGGTGCCGTTTATCCGGAAGATCGCAAAGAAGAGCACGATCGTGATCCCGATCCTCAATATCTATGGAACGGGAAGCCGCCTGCAGGAAAAGCTCCCGGGAATTCTTGTAACAGACGGCTGTATTTATGTGTCCGCGAATATCGAAGGACCGGGTGCCCTTGTGCAGCACGGAAAGATCCTGCGGGTCGTATTTGGCGTTAGGGAAAAGAGTGAGGGCCGGGAAGAACTTAAAAAGATCGCAGAGGACTTTAACGACAGCGGAATATCCGGAGAACTCTCCGAAAATATCCGCCGGGATGCCCTGGAAAAATTCTCCTATGTATCCCCGATCGGTGCTGCAGGCCTTTACTATCATGCCACAGCGGCAGATTTTCAGAGAGAGGGCGAGGAGCGCGAGGCGTTCAAGGCGATGATCCGCGAGATCATAGCGTTGGCGGAGGCGATGGGGGTTCCGTTTAAGAGAGACTATGTGAAAGTCAACCTTGAGATCTTATCACATCTCGCACCGGAGTCCACGACATCCATGCAGAGAGATGTGATGGAAGGAAAGCAGTCAGAGATCGATGGGCTCGTATATGAGGTGGTCCGCATGGGCGAGAAGTACCATGTTCCGATGCCAGTGTATAAGAAGATTGCGGATGTGCTGAAAGAAAGATAAAGAATACTTGCAAAAGGCGGATGAGCTGAAAGAAAAATAACTGAAATTCAAAAGCGAATAGAATCGTATAAAATTGCTGTGTGCAGATCAATTTTGCAGGCAGCATTTTTTTGCGTATGCCTTGCGGCGCACGTTTCTAAGTATGATGAACTTACCGCCAGTCTGCGGTGAAAGTCCACAAGGGGTGTCGCAATTGCCGACGCCCCCACAGTTTATATCGTGAGACATAGTATTGTTATCGATAAAAGTCATAACTGTTATTGAAAAAATGATAATTACAATTCTTGAAACATCCAAGTTAATTCTTTAATGAACTCTTTGGCAATAGGAGAAAGCGTATAGTCTTCATGTCGGATCCAGCCAATTTCAGAAGTAATTGTGTATCCATCAATTAGAAAAGAACGTAAATTTTGGGGAGTTTCTATTTTCCGGTAGCCCTGTTTTAAATCAGAAGACACATAATAAGCATCTGTATGTTCAAGAGTATCATAAATAATAGCACGGGATCCAGCAATAATACGATTTTTGTTTTCTGGAATTCCTAAGCGGGAAAAAATATCAGAAAATGGTCCGGAATGTAAATTAGGGTGAACAACCATAGGATAATCTGCCAGTACAAATGCGGGAATAGAATCTTTTTTTTGATAGTTATACAATTATGTATGCATTGCTCGCAAGAGAGATTATGAACGCTCTTGGAGAAAAGGGGGAACGAATCGTCCGCGAAGCAACGAGGCGATATGGCAAAGACCGTGGTCGAACTCGAAGAGAAAAGCATGAGGCACTGGGTGTAAAAATTAATATGCATAGTCTGTTTGCCGTATGCAGTGATCTGCCGTCAGATCCGAGATTTCGCAGGGATCGCTTGAAATTGACGGATGAAGAACGAAATTCACATACACTTGTTTGCCCGATGGCAGAAGTTTGGGATCAATATGATGCAAGAAGAATAGGAAGAATTTATTGTGAAGAATTTCATCGCGCATGCTATCAGGATCATCGCGCATGCTATCAGGAATATGCATTTGGTCTGACTCAGGTTAATCTGGCACAGACCCTGACACAAGATGGGGATGGCTATTGCGATTTCCACGTTGTTTTGAGAAAGGCAAATGTTCCGTCCGACAAGAAAGCGAAGTGTTTTGCGGAATATGATCCAGGTTATAAGGTCCCTCAGATGGACGGTTCAGATGAAGCAGGTAAATCGGGATTGTGCGCCCAGACAAGGGCGAGTAGTCTAGCAGGTGGAATGCCTGTCTGGTAAGGTCTAACTAACCGCCAGTAGCGAGTCTTGGGTGACTGCCAGTAATGGTAGTTGCTAAGCGTAGACAGCGAGAAAATAGAGAGTGTGATTGAGCCTCGAAATTTTGATATCTGGAAGGCTGACGTTTTAATTTCGACGGAAAGCAATACAAATCAATTCGCATTGGTGAGAAATGGTTTGCTTCTGCGGGGTCAAAGAGCACTTTATGTTTTACATTGTGACTATTCAGTCAACTGGGGAGAGCCTGTTGTTTCTTGTCATTGCAAGTATGGCAAACAACTGCAAAACGGGAGAATGCCAAAAGAACAACAGGCAGTCGGATAGCTTCATAGTACTGAAGAAGTTGGGTAATGCCAACGGAGGAAAGGGAGCTACATAATAATGGTCTTTCTGAGGACACATCAACCGTACTCAGGGACGGAGGTATTGATGGAAACGAAATTAGAAAGAATAGCAGAAATATCGGCAAATTCGCCGAGACCAGAGTTCACATCGTTGTATCATCTAATCAATAAAGAAATGCTTTTGCAATGTCACAAAGAATTAGACGGAAACAAAGCAGTCGGTGTTGATGAGATTACTAAGAAAGAATACGGGAGAAATCTGGGGCAAAACATAGATGACTTGGTAGAAAGACTGAAAAGAAAATCATACAAACCACAGCCATCAATCAGGGTATATATCCCGAAAAGCAATGGAAAACTTCGACCATTAGGAATTGCGTGCTATGAGGACAAAATAGTCCAATTAGCATTAAAGAAGATACTGGAAGCTATCTATGAACCGAGATTTCTGAACTGCATGTACGGATTCAGACCAAATCGAGGATGCCATAACGCAATAAAAGAACTGTATAAGAGCTTAAACAATACGAAGATATGTTATATTATGGACGCTGACATCAAAGGCTTCTTCGACCACATGAAACATGAATGGATTATCAAGTTTCTCCATCTCTATATCAAAGACCCTAACATAATCGGTCTGGTTAAGAAGTACCTTAAAGTGGGAGTGTTAGATGATGGCGAACTGATGTTGAATGAAGAAGGTTCAGCACAGGGTAATATCATAAGTCCAATCCTTGCAAACATATATATGCATAATGTATTGACACTTTGGTATAAGTTTATTATTACCAAGGAATGCAAGGGTGATAACTTTTTGATTGTATATGCAGATGATTTTGTTGCAGGATTTCAATATAAATGGGAAGCAGAAAATTACTACAAGCTTCTTAAAGAACGAATGGAAAAGTTCGGTTTGCAATTAGAAGATAGTAAAAGTCGTCTCTTACAAAGCGGTGCTTATATTGCAAGGGCAAAGCAAAAGAGCGGTGAGTGTATCAGATTACAAACATTTGATTTTCTGGGATTCACGTTCTATTGTGGACGTTCACGCAAAGGCATGCCATATATAATGCCAAAGACAAGTTCTAAGAAATTCAGACAGAAAATTCGAGACATAAAAGTGTGGTTATACGCAAACAGAGACCAACCGCTAAAGAAACTAATGGGTATGCTAAATCTGAAACTAATAGGTCATTATAGGTACTATGGCATAAGTTTTAATGGCAGAATGATTTCAAACTACAAACAACAAGTGAGAGAACTTCTGTTTAAGGTGCTGAATAGACGAAGTGACAGAAAGAGTTATACAAGAGAAGGATTCATTGAAATGCTGAAATATTATCCATTGGCAATGCCAAAGATTTATGTCAGCTTGTTTTGAGACTGTAAATATTATTATGAAGAGCCGTATGCGGGAAAGCCGCACGTACGGTTCTGTGAGGGGCTTACATTGTGAGGTGTAAGTCTACTCGACCTCTTCATTATGTGTAAGAGTTTACTATTATATGCTGAAAGTTTTATATGAGAAATGTCCAGATCAGGCGGTAAAAGTAATGACAAAGGCACTTCATGTATGGGCGGAGGATGCTGCAGAACATTTAATACAGGAGTCAACGGAAATGCATCAAAAGCTTAGCAGAGAATTTGCAGATAAACATTTTCCATTATATGTAAATATGGATGATGATCCACTGTGGAATAAGTATGATCGTTATGGTGCTAAAGAATTGTTGAAAACAGAATTTTATAAGAATTTTTTTGAAAGATTAGGAATTTAAAAAAAGGACTGGCAAAAAGCATTACGGTGTTTTGCCAGTCCTTTTTGCCTCAGTGCTTTATTTTGTCACGAATATACCGCAAAAAGACAGAATATTTTAATGGTTGGGCAGTGCAGGCGTTTACATTATGAAGTCTGCAGACGGCGGGGATAAAACTAAGATTCCTGCGGAACATCGGCTTTTGTCACTTCAAACCAGAACACGGTTTCTTTTTCATCTGAATCCACCCCATATTTCATTCCGTGGGCATTTAAGATCATGCTGACGGGATTCGTTACGGAAAGCCGGAGTGTGTGATCAGCTTTGGTTTCCAGGGAGATGGTAATGGTATCGCCTTCCGGAGTATGATTGATGGTGTTGTAGAGTAGATTCCGGAGTACCTGACTGAGCTTTAAAGGGTCGGCGTATATAAACACGGACTTTTTGGGAGCGTCAAAGCGGACCCGGATCCCGTAAGTCGCGGCTGCTGCCGCGCATCTTCGTTTCTGGCCGCCTCATCTTTCCAGTGAATGTCCCGGACAAGTTCTGCGTAGCCGGAGATCACGGAAAGTGGGGAGCGGAGCTCATGGGACATTGGCGATGACTTCCTTTCGAAGAACATCGGCGCGGGCGGAAAAATCATTTTCTGCGAGCCGGTCCATCGTGTGCTTGATTGCAAAGATCGGCTTTGTGAAATATTCGGAGTTTCCGGCGGTGGCGGGGCACCGGCCGGAAGATAGGAAAGCGGAAGAGATCTGCTGAACCGTTATAGAAATTTCTTCATACAGTCCCGGAGATTTTCTTCCATCCCGGTGAGCTCATCGGCGATCTCCATGACAGCCTTTGACGCACCGGAATACTGATTTTTATAACCGCATATGGTCTTGATCCCCATATTACAGCCGTCAGTGACAATACTGGCGGCTTCTTTGTCACCGCCCTTTGCCATCATGCGCATTTCTGTGGACATCCAGGACCAGGCGGAGGCCATTTTCCCCGGCTCTTTTCCCTCCTCCTCCATGGCGCTTAAGGTTTTTTTGATCTTTGCATCCAGCTCCTGATGCTTTTCATAGCTTTCCGTGATATCTTTCCAGAGCTCCTGATCCGACACCATATCCCGGATCTGCCCCAGGCTTTCCGCAGCCATTTTGCAGCCGGAGTCACATTCGCGGAGAAGATTGACTGAGTGCTCTTCCATCATTGATCCATCCTTTCCATAATAATTGCCATGCAGTTTCTTCAGACAGCTGATAAAAACAACAGCCATGGATCTGTCTGATATTCATCTGCAAAAAAAGTATGAGAGATACAGGGGAAAATTATGCATGGCACTTCTGGAATGTCACTGACATGTCATAAGAATTCAAGGGCAGTGGAACGTATTCTGCCGCAGACAGAAAAACTTAAGAAAATGAAAAGCAAAGGACAAGAGGGATCAGTTGAATCCAGCCCCTATTTATGTTATGATGTTAACGTTCGAAAACGAATTATGCTGAATACTGGAGGAAAAGCTTGGAAAAGACAGAAGCAGAAAAAATTCTGAAGGAAAAACTGGAAACCGCAGAGAAGATCCTAGTGGGGATCGGCTCTGAGTGGAAGAAAAAAGAAGGCACGGAGGAGGAAGAGGTCCTTCATGCCGCCGAAAAGTTAAAAAATTTTCTGGATGGAAAAGATTATTATATCATAACTTCACTGTCCGGTGAGGATGCAGACCGGCTGGGCTTTTCTGCCGGTCATATGGCAGTTCCCCATAGCGTATCCTTTACGGAAGAAGCGTGGAAGCATTATACCTTATGGCTTTCCTGCACCCTGAACCGGAACACGGTGCTCCTGGAGTTGGGGGAAAACTATAAAGATCCGTCCCTGATCCGCTGGCCCTTTGAGAAGACAGCAATGTTAAACAATAAGGCGTATCTGTTCCGGGTTCACAAGATCTTTTCTCAGGTGCCGGAAGAGCTTTCTGGGAAATCATGTCCGGTGGCGGAGGTATCGTTTAAATTAGTGGATGATTTCTTAGAAAGAGTGTAACTGTTCAGGAGGTTTGAGCACTTGCTGTGTTGACGGTAAGAAAACATAAAATTATGAAGGTACTGAAGCGTTACGAATAAATACAACAAGGAGGAAATATGTCTGCGATCGCAAATGACTGGTTGGTCCCTATGAGCGGGGAATTCAAAAAGCCGTATTACAGGAAATTATACGAGACCGTAAAGAGCGAGTACGAGACAAAGGAAGTCTACCCGGCGCCGGATGATATTTTCAACGCCTTTGCGTTTACACCGCTCTCAAATGTAAAAGTGGTGATCCTTGGACAGGACCCGTACCACGAGCCGGGGCAGGCGCATGGACTGAGCTTCTCCGTAAAGCCGTCGGTGGAGATCCCGCCGTCCCTGGTCAATATCTATAAGGAACTTCATGAGGACTGCGGCTGCTATATCCCGAACAATGGATATTTAAAGAAGTGGGCAGATCAGGGTGTGATGCTCTTAAACACAGTCCTGACAGTCCGTGCCCATGCGGCAAACTCCCACAAGAATATCGGATGGGAGGAATTCACGGATGCCGCGATCCGCGTCTTAAACGAGCAGGACCGCCCGATGGTATTCATCCTCTGGGGACGCCCGGCGCAGATGAAAAAGCCAATGCTGACGAATCCGAAGCATCTGATCCTCGAGTCACCGCACCCGAGCCCACTGTCCGCCTACCGCGGATTTTTCGGCAGCAGACCGTTCAGCAAGACAAACAAGTATTTAAAAGAGAATGGAATCGAGCCGATTGACTGGCAGATTGAAAATATCAACTAGCAATCCATGACTAATTATAATAAAAATAGGAGTGAATATGAGCAACTTTATCGAATTTCTAAAGATCGTTGTATTCGGTGTCGTCGAAGGTTTCACCGAATGGCTTCCGATCAGCAGCACCGGACATCTGATCCTTGTGGAGAATATCGTCCACCTGAATGTATCAGAAGAATTCATGAACGTGTTCCGCGTCGTGATCCAGTTAGGCGCAATTCTCGCGGTACTGGTCCTGTATTTCAGACGCCTGAATCCATTTGATCGGGGGAAAAAACCGGCACAGAAGCGTGCCACATGGCATCTATGGTTCAAAATTATCATCGCCTGCCTTCCGGCTGCAGTGATCGGAATTCTGCTTGACGAAGTGCTTGATAAGTATCTCTACAATCCATATGTGGTTGTGGCGATGCTAATCATCTACGGTGTCATTTTTATTGCCTTCGAGAACCGCAACCAGCACGCGGAATTCCGCATAAAGAAAGTATCCCAGATTAGTTACCAGACCGCATTTTACATCGGCCTCTTCCAGCTCCTCGCGCTGATCCCGGGTACATCGAGATCCGGCGCAACGATCCTCGGTGCGATGATGCTTGGCTGTTCCAGAACCGCCGCATCGGAGTTCACCTTCTTCCTTGGAATTCCGGTCATGTTCGGCGCCAGTCTCTTAAAGATCCTTCACTACGGCCTGGCATTCTCCGCAATGGAGCTCTTCTTCATGGCAGCTGCCATGGTGATCGCCTTCGTCGTTTCCATGTACTCGATCCAGTTCTTACTCGGATATGTCAAAAAACATGACTTCAAATTCTTCGGATACTACCGCATCGTCCTCGGTGTGATCGTCCTGATCTATTTCGGACTGACTGCGATCCTGACAAAATAAAGAAAAACAAGAGTTTCCCGGAATCCATCCGGATGGGTACAGAATAGCAGCCCACCGATGGATTCCGGGATTTTTTTTGCGTATTACAAAAACACGGGAATTGTGACGCTATTTCACAGAACCGTGCATGTTTCATCACACTTTCATCACATTTCACTGGTACACTATGTCATGTAGTTAAGGAGAGGAAAGAAAAAGAGAGAGTCCTTAAGTACAAAAAGAAACATCGAAAATTTCAACACAGAAAGGAGATTCCTATTATGTATGATGAAAATAAATGGAACGAAGTAAATAATGAAAACGAAAAGAAAAATAATGAACAGCCGGTAAACACGCAGAACACTCAGAACACCCAAAACGGAGCCCAGCAGCCTCAGGGTGAGCATACAGGAAGACAGGTCTACGGAAGACTTGGTTCCGGTACACAGAACGGTCAGCCGTATAACGGAAATCCGAACGGCCAGAACGGTTACTACGGCGGGCAGCAGCATTACGGAAACCAGAACCAGTACACGAACCCGTATCAGCAGTACGACTATTATCAGGGACATGGACAGAATCCGAACGGAAACGGAAACAGCCACCACGCTTCGAAGAAACACTCCTACGCCAAGACGACAGCTCTTGTCACGGCGGCAGCGCTCCTCTTCGGTGTCGTATCCGGCGGAACGATGTACGGAGTCAACCGTGCGGCCAACACCCTGTTGCCGTACCAGAGCTCCCAGGTAAACGAGACCATCGGGCAGACGACCCAGATCCCGGCAGCGAACACATCCACAACTTCCAGCAACGGTGTTGTTATTGAGGATGTCTCCGCGATCGTGGACGCAACCCTTCCGTCTGTCGTATCGATCACAAATACCCAGGTCTACCAGAGCAACACCTGGTTTGGACAATCCCAGACCTACGAAGTCCCGAGCAGCGGTTCCGGCATCATCGTCGGACAGAATGACTCCGAGCTTCTGATTGTTACAAACAACCACGTTGTCAGTGATTCCGAGGGACTTACCGTGACGTTCGCGGATGAGAGCACTGCGGACGCGGCCATTAAGGGCACAGACTCCGAGGCGGATCTCGCAGTGATCGCAGTTCCGCTCGACAAGGTCTCCGCTGACACAAAGGGCAAGATCAAAGCGGCGACACTCGGTGATTCCGATTCCTTAAAGATGGGGCAGGGCGTTATCGCCATCGGCAACGCGCTTGGACTTGGCCAGAGCGTGACAGTCGGACATGTAAGCGCGTTAAACAGAGAGATCAAAGTTGACGATGCGACTAAGACCGTCATCCAGACAGACGCAGCGATCAACCCAGGCAACAGCGGCGGAGCTCTCTTAAACTCCAAAGGTGAAGTTATCGGCATCAACGAAGCAAAGTACGCGGATACAAGTGTTGAGGGCGTCGGCTACGCGATCCCGATCTCCAAAGCAAAAGATATCATCGATGACCTCATGACAAGGACCACAAAGATCGCTGTTTCCGAGTCTGAGCAGGGCTATCTCGGAATCCAGTTACAGAACATTGATGAGTCCATGGCAAAGATGTACGGAATGCCGCAGGGTGTCTATGTCTACAAGATCATGGAAGACTCCGCAGCCGCAGGTTCCGATCTTCACGAGAAGGACATCATTACAAAGCTGGATGGTGAGAAGATCTCCAACTACGCGGACCTTGCAAAGCTTCTGACTTACTATAAATCCGGTGATACCGTAACATTGACTGTCCAGTCTCTTGTAAACGGCAGCTATCAGGAGAGAGAAGTCCAGTTAACCTTAAAGCAGCGTCCGGCTGAGTCTGACAGTGAAAACAGTCAGAGCCAGGGCGGACAGCAGGATCAGAAACCGGCGCAGAGCCAGTCTAAGATCGGAAAATAATAAAGAGTCGATATAAAATAGAGAAACAAGACCGCCTCCCTGGAGTGATCACGGGAAAGGCGGTCTTGTTTTGTAAAGGTATAAAGGTTTTATCGAAAAGTTCCTGAAAACATGTTTACAGGAAATTCATGAACGTGGTCAGTACCATGGAGTTAAAGAAGTCAACGAATAAGCTTCCTACTAACGGTACGATGAAGAATGCTCTCGGAGCTGCACCGTAGCGCTCAACGAGTGCTCTCATGTTTGCCATAGCGTTCGGGGTAGCGCCCATACCGAAACCGCAGAATGCAGTTGTCATGGCAGCTGCCTCGTAGTCACGTCCCATAACGTTGAATACAACGAAGTTCGCGTACAGGAACATAACAATCGTCTGAACAAGCAGGATGACGATCATCGGAAGAGCAAGTGCTGCTAACTGCCAAAGCTTTAAGCTCATCATAGCCATGGACAGGAACAGATTTAAGGAAAGTCCGCCGAGGGCGTCAATCTCAACCATCGGAAGTTCTTTGTGCTGGACATCCCAGATATTGCGGATCGCTGCTGCTGCGAGCATAGCGCCGATATAAGTCGGGAATGTCAGGTGGCATACATCCTTGAAGAATGTGAAAATAAGAGTACCGAGACCGATGGCAACTGCTAAAAACATTGCGGATGTTGTGAATTTCTGACCATCAACGGCCGGCATAACCTCAGCTGTCTCGTTGCCTTCCTCAGCTGCTGTGGATTTTAAGTGGAGTTTTTCAACACGGGCACGTGCGATCGGGCCGCCCATCATACTTCCGGATACAAGTCCGTATGTAGCTGCCGCGAGAGCAACTGTGGTAGCGCCTACAACGGCGTAATCTGTTTCAAGAAGCGGTCCGAAGGAACCGGATGTTCCGTGTCCGCCTACTAACGGCATGGAACCCATACATAAGCCGAGCAGCGGATCCAGACCAAAGGCTGCTGCGAGACCGCTGCCAACTGCGTCCTGGATGACACAGATGGCGACTGCGAGTCCGAGGAACAGAAATACCTGAAGTCCGCCCTTTTTCAACAGACGGAAGCAGGCTGTGAATCCGACGCTGCAGAAGAAGACCGTCATGAAGACACTCTGTAATGTTGTGTCAAAGGAGAGTTCCAGAATTCCTGCTGCGTATAACGCCAGATGAGCAAAGGCGAATACGATACCGCCGGCAACCGGTGCCGGGATGCAGTACTTGCTTAAAAATGAAAGTTTGTTGACCATGAGTCGTCCGAGACAATAGACGAGAGCGCCGAGGGCGCAGGCCTGGTACATGTCGAGCTGTAAAGTGATCATAAGATTTACCCCCTCTTATATAGTTGTTCACCAGGTAACGGTTCAGTGATTTCACAGTTGCGGTCAAGCCTGTGTTACTTACGGTCGATGCAGGAATGTGCTGACCTGCCAAACAGTTACTTAGTTGCTACAATTCCATGTTAAATTCAAACTACAAAAAACATCAAAAAAATACAGAGGGCAGAGTTCAGATACTGTTAAGGCGAAAGACGATTCTGTCAGAAAATTTACACATGGTTTTTCGGTTGCGGGAAGACTCAATTTGCATTATAATAGGTTATAATTCTGTAAAAACAGGCAGAAAACGCGTGGACAGGCCGCGGCCTGTATCCATGAGAAACGATAGAAGGTTCAGGGAGAAAAAATTTGGAAGACAACAAAAATAACGGATATGAGAAGATCTGCTGCATGTGCAGACGGACGGAGAGTCAGGCAGGAAAAATGATCACGCTGCCGGGCGGATTGCAGGTGTGCCGGGACTGTATGCAGAGATCGTTTGATATGATGATGGGAAGCGGTATGGACTGGACAAAGATGTCCGGGATCACGCCGGAGCTGTTGAAAAATATGTATCTGAATCCGATGGGAAGCGGAGATGGAGCGCAGAAGCAGGAGAATACCGGAACTGCTGCGGGTAAGAAAGATGACGTGAGCGAAGCGGAAAAACAGAATTCTGTGGATAATCCGACTGAAGCAGACACGGATGAGGACGCAGAGCAGACCGTTGTGGATGCTGATGAGACAGAGGACGGCGACGATTTCGAGGAGGACGGTGACGGATCAGAGGGAATTCCACTGGGAAATATTTTCGGAATCCCGGTGGGGCAGATCGACCTCGGCGCCCTCATGGGCCAGGGCCATAAGCGCAGGAAAAAGAAGAAAAAAGTAAAAAAGGAGCTGTTCAAGCTCAGCGAGATCCCGGCCCCCCATGCGATCAAGGCACAGCTCGACGAGTATGTGATCGGACAGGAGCAGGCGAAGAAGGTGATCGCTGTCGCAGTCTATAACCACTATAAGCGTGTATTTTCCAAGACATCCCCGGATGCCGGGAAGTACGGAACCGATATTGACATCGAAAAGTCAAATATCCTGATGATCGGACCTACCGGAAGCGGTAAGACGTATCTCGTAAAGACTTTGGCGAAGCTCCTCGATGTGCCGCTTGCGATCGCGGATGCCACATCCTTAACAGAAGCAGGTTATATCGGTGACGATATCGAGAGTGTTCTCACAAAACTCCTCGCAGCGGCGGGCGGTGATGTGCAGAAAGCGGAGATGGGCATCGTGTTCATCGACGAGATCGATAAGATCGCAAAGAAGAAATCCACGAACACCCGCGATGTCAGCGGCGAGTCCGTGCAGCAGGAACTGTTAAAGCTTTTAGAGGGTGCGGATGTGGAGGTCCCGGTCGGAACAGGACAGAAGAACGCCATGACCCCGATGGAGATGATCAACACAGATAATATCCTCTTTATCTGCGGCGGCGCCTTCCCGGATCTTGAGAATATTATCAAGGAGCGTCTCACCAATACGACGTCCATCGGCTTCGGCTCCGATCCGAAAGACAAGTATGATAAGGATCCGAACCTTCTTTCCAGAGTTACCAATCAGGATCTCAGGGAGTTTGGCATGATCCCGGAGTTCCTTGGAAGACTTCCGGTGACTGTGACACTTCAGGGATTGACAAAAGACTTCCTCGTGCGGATCTTAAAAGAGCCGAAGAACGCGATCCTGAAGCAGTATAAGAAGCTTCTCGCCATGGACGAGGTAAATCTGGACTTTGACGATGACGCTCTGGAATGGATTGCAGAGCAGGCGTTAAAGAAAGATACCGGAGCCAGAGCACTCCGGGCGATCATCGAGGAGTTCATGCTTGATATCATGTTCGAGATCCCGAAGGATCCGGAGATCGGTTCCGTGACGATCACCCGTGCGTATCTGGAAAAACACGGTGGCCCGCGGATCGAGATGCGGGAGTATTCCGCACCGGAGAAGAAGGAAGCTCTGCCCGGACCAGTGGAAGCGGCAGTACAGGAAGGCGCTCCGCAGGTTGAATAAATTAAAGGTTTCGTAAATGTAAGAAAGCTTCATGAAGATCCAGTGTTCCATATCCGTATTCACGGTTCGGGTATGTGAGCGCTGGATTTCTTTGTGCTCCGCGGACGAAGATGGATTTTAATACCGGAGTGTTGAGGTACGGATAACTTCCGTCAAGGAGACCCCAGTGCAGCAGGATCGCCGCGGCTCCGGCGAGATGGGCGGCGGCGACGGAGGTGCCGGACATTCTCGTGAGGCGTATTCCCGAGGCGGATGCCCCTAAAATATTGACGCCCGGAGCAGCGAGATCCGGCTTGATCTGCCCGGAACGGCTGTAACCGCGGCTGGCATGGATGTAGATGCTGTTTTTGGTGTGGTCGTAGGCGGTGACAGTGATGGGATACTGGGCATTTCCGGGATCTGTGATGGTCGTGTCGGGATCCGGGCGGAGAAAATAAGTCTCATCCGAGATGAAACCCCGTACCGGAAGCCAGAGATGAAAGGTTTCCCGGATGTCCAGAGAGTTCCGGATCCGGATCCGCCAGATCCCGGACATCGGTCTTTCAAAGCGCATGAAGATAAACTGGCTCCCGGCGCTCACGTCGGCGATCTGGGTGTAGACAGTGATCTGAGTCTGCTCCAGAAGAAAGGACAACGTGTTCTCGCCCCGGAGCGAAACGGAAATCTCCCGCGCAACTTCGCCGGTCGGTGAGATAAAGCCCACCGTGTAGGCACCCATGTTCTCCGCCCAAAGTTCCATGGAAAAACCGGCTTCCCGTTCCCCCACCCGCAGCTCCGCGGTGACTTCATCCGTATCTGCGTCCATGACAGCCCGGAAGTGGTGTCTCGCTCCTGTTTCATTTCCTGCGGCGGTGATAACGGCGGAACCATTTGAAAGGCTGACCTGATTTAAATACTGTCCGAGTCGGCTCGTTCCCATGTGGCTTCCCATATTGGTGCCGAGGGCGATACAGACGACAAGAGGCATGGAGTATTCCCGCGCGAGAGCGTAGAGATAGGAGACGCCCATCAGGATATCATTTTCCTGATATGCGTCAGCCCCGTCCCGGATCAGGTAAAAATCCCGGAGATACTGTTTTGCTGGTTTTAACTTCACCATGGCGATGGATGCCCGCGGAGCTGCCCCGGAAAATCCGGCGCGTTCGTCCCGGTTTCCGGCGGCGATGGAAGCGAGGAAGGTTCCATGCCCGTTTTCGTCCCGGGTTGGAACGATGGAGGCAGGATCATCGGAATTCAGGGCCAGATTGATCTGGGCAGCAGTATATTGGCAGCCGTAAAGGACCGGGAAGAAGGATGAGGTTTCAGAAGACGGCGGGAGTGTCTGGTCCCATATCCCAATGATTCTGGTACTCCCATCCGCGCTCCGAAACAGAGGATCCATATAATGGATCCCGGTATCCACAAATCCAATAAGAACTCCTTCCCCCTGATTGTTCAGCACCGGAAGCTCATCTGCCGCTGTGATCCCCGCAGCATCCATACTTGTGACATCTAAAAGACTATATAGTTTCGGAATTGCCGAATATGTATAGGAGGTATAGGAAAAGGATGTTATCGTGGAGAACGGGATATAGACGACCGCCAGCGTGGAATTCACGAAATCAATGCAGTCTGTCCCCTGTGATCGCATAAAGTTCTCGGGAGAGGTAAAATAGGGCGCGATAAAATCTGCAAACTCTTCCGATGCGACAGAATTTCTACATGCCATGGCTGATACTCCGCAGAAAAATGGTTTATACTGTATATGTATCCAGAATGCAGATAAGACCCGGATCCAAGAAAGATATGGACGGACTCTTTAAAATGTTGTAAGATGATACAAGGGATAGAAGATCAAAAATCCGACGCAGGGCTGCCCGCGGAGGGATTTCTGTATCTGGACCCGGCATCATATCAGTTTAGGAAAGAAAGGGGAATCGCGATGTTTGGATTTTTGACATTCGGAACGACGCTTGCGCTTACAGATCTGGCTGTAAAAAAAGAGATCGAAGCCAGACCAGATGAAGAATTCCCGAAAACCGTAAAAGAATCAGGCGGTCTGATCCGCCTCTACAAAAATCACAATCCGGGCTTTTCCTTTGGCTTTATGAAGGAATATCCGAAGCTCGTGGAGCTGATCCCGGTCTGCATGCTGTCGGCGGTAGCCGGTGCATGGGCGTATGTGATTGGAAAGAAAGGACGTGTGCTGGAGAAGACGGCGCTGACCCTGGTGCTGGCCGGCGGCGCGAGCAACCTTTATGACCGGCTCAAACGCGGATATGTGGTGGACTATTTCAGCATCCAGTGGAAGAAACTGAAAAAAGTGGTCTTCAACCTGGGTGATATCTTTATTTTTGCCGGATCCGCCCTGTTTGCGGCAGTCCAGCTCGTGGAGGAGATCCGCGGAATTCTTTCGAAAGAAAAAATCTTTCTTAAGGAAGAAGAGTAATTCAGGCAGCAGGACACAAAATCCAGCTCACCCATGCTGCAAAATACATCGGCGCAGAAAAGCCGCGACAATGAGGAGAACAGTTTATATGAAGAAACAATATGATTACCTGTTAGTAGGCAGCGGCCTTTTCGCCGGAGTTTTCGCGTACTACGCAAAAAAAGCCGGAAAGACCTGCCTGGTTCTTGAGAAGAGAGAACATGCAGGCGGAAACATCTACTGCGAAAATATCGAGGGCATCAACGTACACCGTTACGGCGCCCATATCTTCCACACCAGCAACAAGGAAGTCTGGAACTTTGTGAACAGTCTCGTGGAATTCAACCGCTACACAAACAGCCCGGTTGCAAACTACAAGGGCGAGATGTACAACATGCCGTTCAACATGAACACCTTCAGCCGCATGTGGGGAATCTCCACTCCGGAGGAGGCAAAAAAGATCATCAATGAGCAGAGAAAGGTCATCAAGAGCGAGCCGAAGAACCTGGAAGAGCAGGCCATCAGCCTTGTGGGAACCCATATCTACCAGAAGCTTGTCAAGGGCTACACTGAGAAACAGTGGGGCAGAGACTGCAAGGAACTCCCAGCCTTCATCATCAAACGTCTCCCGGTACGCTACACCTACGACAACAACTATTTCAATGACCTTTACCAGGGAATCCCGATCGGCGGCTACAATAAGATCACGGAAAAGCTCTTCGAGGGCTGTGAGATCCGCCTCGGAGCCGACTACCTGGCTGACAAGGAGAAATATGACGCCCTTGCGGACAAGGTCGTATATACAGGAACCATCGACAGCTATTTCGACTACTGCTTCGGAAAACTCCAGTACCGCAGTCTGCGGTTTGAGACGGAGGTCTTAGACTGCGACAACTATCAGGGCAATGCGGTCATCAACTACACCGACCGCGAGACTCCGTACACGAGGATCATTGAGCACAAACACTTCGAGTTCGGAACCCAGGAGAAGACAGTCATCACGAGAGAGTACCCGGCGGAGTGGACCGAGGGCATGGAGCCATACTATCCGGTAAACGATGAGAGAAACCAGGAATTATATAAGAAATACGCGGAACTCGCTGGAAAAGAGAAGAATGTGATCTTCGGCGGAAGACTCGCGGAATACCGCTATTACGATATGGATAAGGTTATCGAGTCCGCCCTGTCCTGCGTAAAGAAGGAATTTGGAAATGAATAACCGGCCGAAAACGCCTCACGGGTTTGCCAGACTCATCATCGGCGACGGATCCGCGGTGTCGGAGCAGAAGAACATTATCTGGAATATGATCGGAAGCTTCCTCTACGCCTTTGCGTCCATGGTGCTCTCTATCGCGGTGGTCCAGCTTGCTGGCGAGGACGCGGGCGGAGTGTTTACCTTCGCCTTTACGACCTTCGGACAGCACATGTTCATGGCGGCGTACTTCGGGATCCGTCCGTTCCAGATCACGGATACCGGGGAGAAATATACCTTCGGCGATTATCTGGGACTGCGCCTCATCACCTGCGGTCTCGCGATCCTTGTGGGCTTTGGTTACGTCCTTGTCAGCGGATACACCTTTGAGAAGGCGGCTGTCGTCTTCCTGATGGTGGTCTACAAGGTCATCGATGCCCTGGCGGATACATACGAGGCAGAATTTCAGCGGAGCGGAAGACTGTACCTGACGGGAAAATCCAACGCGTTCCGGACGATCCTCTCCGTAACCTGTTTCCTCGGAAGTCTCGCGGTGACGGGAGAGCTTCTGACGGCCAGTATCTGGGCAGTCGGCGCGCAGTTTATGGGATTTTCCCTGTTTGATTTCCTTGTGATCCGGGAACTCCCGAATGTGACATGGAAGTCGGGGCGCGGAAAGAAATTCCAGCTCTTCCGGGATAATATTCTGTTATTTTTCTCGGTGGTTCTGGACTTCTATATCTTTTCCGCATCAAAATACGCCATCGAGGCCCATATGGCAGACCGTGATCTCGCAGTCTACGGCGCGATCTTCATGCCGACCAGCGTAATCAACCTGGTTGCCGGCTTCGTGATCCGCCCGTACCTCACAAAGCTCGCGGTGGACTGGGAGACAGGCCACTTAAAAGCATTCCGGAAGATCATCATGAACCTTGCCTTGATTATTGCGGCCCTGACCGTTCTCGCGGTGGGCGGTGCGTGGTTATTGGGAATTCCGGTGATCAGCCTGCTGTACCCAAACTTAAGAGAAGGACTTTCCACCTGCCGCATGGCGTTGGGACTGATCATCATCGGCGGCGCCCTCAACGCATTCATGAACCTGTTTTACTATTCCCTTATTATCATGCAGAAACAGAGGTTCATCATCCTGGGCTACGCCTTCGTCAGCGTACTTGCGGTGCTTTCTTCCGGCTGGTTCGTCCGGATGGGAGGAATCCAGGGCGGCGCCTTCGTATACATGCTTTTGATGGCGGCACTGATGGTATTCTTTGGAATTTTCTCTGCAGGATTTATGAAACAGAAAGAGAGAGCTCAAAAACACGATGAAGGTTGATGTGATCATCCCGGTCTATGGTCCGGGAAACAGATTGTTGGAATTATTTGACCGGCTGGGACGCCAGACCGTACCGGTGGACCGGCTGATCATCATGAATACAGAAAAGTACCTGTGGGATAAGTGGACGGAGACCCTGGAACCGGGAAGACTCCCGGAAAATCTCTCCGTGTACCATGTGACGAAGGAAGAGTTTGACCATGGTGCTACAAGAGACGCAGGGATCGGGCACTCCGATGCGGATGTCTGTGTCTGCATGACCCATGATGCGCTTCCAGCGGATACAAATTTGATAAAAGCCCTGACGGACGCACTTTTCTCCGGGGACGATATCGCTGTGGCATATGCGAGACAGCTTCCGGCAACGGACTGCAATATCATCGAGCGCCACACGAGAGATTTTAACTATCCGGACAAAAGCCGGGTCAAGAGACTTTCAGATCTCGACACCCTGGGGATCAAGACCTACTTCTGTTCCAATGTCTGCGCGGCATATAAGCGGGAGATCTATAGGAAACTTGGTGGTTTTATCCGGAAGACGATCTTCAACGAGGACATGATCTTCGCGGCGAAGGCCATGAAGAATGGATACGCGGTTTACTACGCGGCGGACGCGAGAGTGATCCACTCCCATAACTATACAGCGTCCCAGCAGTTCCACAGAAACTTTGACCTGGCGATCTCCCAGGCGGACAATCCTGACGTATTCTCCGGGATCCGGTCCGAGGGCGAGGGCATCCGCATGGTGAAGGACACAGCCCGCTGGCTCGTAAAGACGGGGCACGCGTACCTCGTCCCGAAGCTTGTGGTGGACAGCGGATTCAAGTATCTGGGGTATCTTGCCGGGAAAAGGTATAAGAAGCTGCCAAGAAAATTGGCAGTAAAGCTGTCTATGAACCGCAATTACTGGAAATAGAGCTAAAAATTATGTAAACTGACCTGCTGCCTGCTTCTATATACAAATGGCGGCGCAGTGGCACAACACAGAAAAAAGTTGTCATTCTGCCTGTGGGGTGGTATGATGTAGTGCGGAAATGCCGAAAATGGCGAAAATACAGCGGTTGTGCAGGAAAAGCATATATTTCTGCTTCAGAAATGAGATGGGTATATGCCGAAAGAGAAATATTGCAGCCGTAAATTTATAAAAATGTGAGGTAAAAAACTATGGGAAAGATCAAAGTTTCTTCCTGTGAAACAGATGGAATGGTAATCGAAGGCCTTCATGTGATCGAGCCGACCGTATTCAACGACGAGCGCGGATACTTCATGGAGACATACAACCAGAACGACTTCAAAGAGGCTGGACTCAACATGGTATTCGTACAGGATAACCAGTCTATGTCCGTAAAGGGCGTACTCCGCGGCCTTCATTTCCAGAAGCAGTTCCCGCAGGGCAAGCTCGTCCGTGCGGTACGCGGAACAGTTTTCGATGTAGCCGTTGACTTAAGAACACACTCCAAGACATACGGAAAGTGGTTCGGTGTTGAGCTCTCCGCAGAGAACAAGAAACAGTTCTACATTCCGGAAGGTTTCGCACACGGCTTTGTCGTTCTCTCCGACGAGGCAGAGTTTGCCTACAAGTGCACCGATTTCTATCATCCGGGTGACGAGGGCGGACTTGCATGGAACGATGAGACGATCGGCGTAAAGTGGCCGATCACACCGGACATGCAGCTCATCATCTCCGAGAAAGACCAGAAATGGCCGGGATTCAAGGAAATTTTTAAATTCGACAGATAAATTATATTAAAACTCACACATAGTCTCCGCCCCGGGAATGTGCGGATAGCGCTCCCCGCCCCCGGAGACCAGAAAGGTTGTTAAAGCGTGAATTATCTGACTTCATTACTGAAGGAGCTGGTGGCAAAAAGAAAACTGATCTGGGAACTCTCCAAGGCAGATTTCAGAAAACGTTTTGTCGGCTCCTATTTTGGCGTTGTCTGGATGTTTATCCAGCCCATCGTCACCGTCCTGATCTATTGGCTCATCTTCGGTCCCATCGGATTCAAGAGTGCGCCGCCGGTGCCGAACGCCTCCTATGTCCAGTGGCTGGTTCCGGGTATCGCCCCGTGGTTCTTCTTCTCCGAAGCCTTAAACTGCGGAACAGGATGCCTTCAGGAATACAACTACCTGGTAAAAAAAGTAGTATTTAAGGTGGAGATCCTGCCTGTGATCAAACTGATCTCCTGCCTGTTCGTCCATGTGTTCTTTGTTGCGATCATGTTCATCGTATTCCTGGTCAGCGGCAAAAGACCGCAGATTTCCTGGATCCAGATCATTTATTATTCCTTTGCCGCATCCATGTACGCCCTGGCGCTCACCTATCTTACCAGCGCGATCCAGGTATTCTTCAAGGATATGGCACAGATCGTCAGCATCTGCCTGCAGTTCGGCATGTGGCTGACCCCGATTATGTACAGCGAGCAGCTATTCCTCGACAAAGGTCTGACGATGGCTCCGATGATCCTGAAGCTGAACCCGTTTTACTATATTGCGGCGGGATACCGTGACAGCATGCTGACGGGAGACTGGTTCTTCATGCGTCCGACACTGACCGTGTATTTCTGGGCAGTGACCCTGATCACCATGTTAGTGGGACTCAAAGTATTCAAGCGGCTTCGCCCGCATTTCTCAGATGTATTGTAGGAGGAAACCATGTCTGCCAATGCGATTACAGTAAAAGACGTGACGAAGGTGTACAGGCTCTACGACAAGCCGATCGACCGCTTGAAAGAGTCCTTAAGCCCGACACATAAAAGCTATCACAAAGACTTCTACGCCTTAAATGGTCTGTCCTTCAACGTAGAAAAAGGACAGACAGTGGGCATTATCGGAACGAACGGTTCCGGTAAATCAACGATCTTAAAGATCATCACCGGTGTCCTTACACCGACCACAGGCCAGGTGGACGTTGAGGGAAAGATCTCCGCACTTCTGGAGCTTGGTGCCGGCTTCAACATGGACTACACCGGAATCGAAAATATCTATATGAACGGCACGATGATGGGCTATTCCCGGAAGGAGATGGATGAGAAGCTGCAGGATATCCTGGATTTTGCGGATATCGGCGATTTTGTCTATCAGCCGGTGAAGACATACTCCAGTGGTATGTTCGTCCGTCTGGCGTTTGCGCTCAACATTAACGTGGAGCCGGAGATCCTGATCGTCGACGAGGCCCTGTCCGTCGGAGATGTATTCTTCCAGGCAAAATGTTACCGGAAGATGGAGGAGATCAAGCAGAGGGGAACAACGATCCTCATGGTTACCCACGATATGGGCAGTATCATCAAATACTGCGATAAGGTCGTTCTCTTAAACAAGGGCGAATTCATCGCGGAAGGTGAGCCGGGCCACATGGTGGATCTCTATAAGAAGATCCTGGCAAACCAGCTGGATTCCTTAAATGAAGAACTGGAGAGCGATTATTCCGGCGGGATGTTAGGCGATGAGAAAAAGGCGAAGGCGGAGGAATCCCATTCCGACGGATCCCTCATGAAGGATAAGATCACCATCAACACAGACCGCACCGAGTACGGCGACGGCCGGGCTGAGATCTTCGACCTGGGACTCTTCGACGCGAAAGGAAATCTCACAAACCTCCTGTTAAAGGGAGAGATGTTCACGATCAAGGAGCGGATCCGCTTCCACGCGCCGATCAAGAGTCCGATCTTTACCTACACGATCCGCGACAAAAAGGGAACAGATCTCACCGGAACGAACACCATGTACGAGGGATGCGATATCAAACCGGTGGGGGACGGCGATGTCTACGACGTTTCCTTTACCCAGAAGATGACATTACAGGGCGGCGAGTACCTGCTCTCCATGAGCTGTACCGGCTTCGAGGGCGAGGAACATGTGGTCTACCACCGCCTGTACAACATTGCAAACATTACGGTGATCTCCAACAAGAATACGGTCGGCGTCTACGACATGGAGTCTGAGGTGGAGACATCGCTCACAAGGGCGTAAAAGCGGGAGAAAAAGATGAAGGATTACAGTTATGAACTTCTTGACCTGCTCGAAAAGTATAAAGGAGATGCGGAGGCGGCACTGCGGGGTGAAACAAGCCCGTGGTGTCTCTACGCATTTTCGCCGTTAAGGGAAACCCTTTTCGAGTGGCTGGAAATAGGAAAAAATGACCGGGTTCTCCAGGTCGGATCCGACTACGGTTCCTGTACCGGGCTCTTTGCGGAGCGTGCCGGTGAGGTGGTCGTTCTGGATCCGTTGGATGAGAACCTGGAGGTGAACCGGAAAAGACACGGGGAGAAGGAAAATCTCTGCCTGGTCCGCGGCGAACTTCCGAAGGCGGGAACAGAGTCTCTTGGATGGAAAGAGTACAAGGGAAAAGAGCGTGCGGCAGAAGAACTGGATGCTCTCTATAAGGATGGCTTCGACTATGTGATCCTGCCGTCCATGCTCTCCGGGATAGAGAAAAACGGGGCAGCAGATCTGCTGGCAAGAGCAGCTGCTCTTGTGAGACCTGGCGGAAGGCTTTTAGCGGCAGCGGAGAATGAGTCTGGTGTCCGCTATTTCATGGGAGCGGAGCCATTTGAGCACTCCTTCCTGGAGGTGGAGTTCCGTGGTCTGTTTGAGGATTTAAAAGAGAAATTTGGCGGAACCGCAATGCTCTACTATCCGGTTCCGGACTACCGTTACCCGGTGACCATCTACTCCGACGGCTATCTCCCGCAGACCGGCGATGTGACGAACATTTCCGCCCGTCTTGACGGACCGGGACTCTGGTTTGGAAACGAAGAGAAAGCCATGGCGAACGCATGCAGAAATGGGGACTTCACGAAATTCACGAACTCATTCCTTGGCATGTGGGAAAAGGGGAAGGCATGAGACAGATTTTATTTGTAAAATACAACCGGACCAGAGCGGCGCAGTTCCAGTTAAAGACAGAGATCGTGCGGGAGGACGGAGTTCTCACCGTTGAAAAAACGGCTCTCACAGAGGCTGGCGAGGCGCATATCCGCTCCTTCGGAGAAAAATATGAGAAGATCCGTGATCTGAATCCTGCCATCCGTTTCTTGAAGCCGGAATGGAAAAAGGATAAGAAGACGGTCTCCTTCCAGTACTTAAACGGCAAGACGATCGGGGATGCCCTGGGCGAAGCTATCGTTATGGGCGAGGTTCCGTATCAGGGGCTTGAGACCGTGATGAAGGTGCTGTTCCCGGAAAATGCAGACGCGAAAATCTTTGAGGCGACACCGGAGTTCGAGACGGTATTCGGAAAAGTTCCGATGATCGACGATAAGGCAGCCGCGGTCTCCAATGTGGATGGGCTCTTCGAGAACCTGATGGTGCCGGAAAACGAGAACTGCATCTACGGAATCGACTATGAATGGGTATTTGATTTCCCAATCCCGGAGAAATTTTTGAAATACCGCGACCTCTTATATTTTTACAGACGCTACGAGAGAGTCCTCAACGTAAAAGAAGAAGATCTCTATGCCCATTTCGGGATCACAGGGGGAGAACTCCAGATCTTTGACGGCATGGAAAAGGCGTTCCAGTCCTATGTCCATGATGCAGGCTCCTTCGGCTACATGAGACAGTACGAGCAGCCGACAAAGACCGTGGAATTTCTTCTTGACCGCGAGAGCGAGCTCTACAAGGTAAAAGACTGGTGCGAGAACTTAAAGCAGGAGATTTCCGAGAAGGACATCACGATCATGAAGCAGCAGGAAGTCCAGCGTCTCACAAACAATCATGTGACGAACCTGGATGCCATCATCGCCAGCCTGAGAAGCGAGAACGCGAGAATGGCGGGAGACCTGCAGTACCTGTCGAAACATGAGGCGATCATGTGGAAAGTTCTCCGGAAATGCCACCGCGCTGTGGATAAAGTCATGCCGAAGGGCACGAGAAAGAGAAAGATCGCAGGATATTTCAAGAATACCGTCTTCCATCCGGGAAAATACGGAAAGCTGTACTTCACAAAGGACGGAAGAAACAGGATCCGCGGCGACTTTAAGATCGGCGCCGGTTACTTAGAGCATGGAAAACTCCACTTTGACTATGTGGAGCACCCGACCGTATCCATCGTGATCCCGGTCTACAACCAGATCCACTATACCTATGCCTGCCTGCTCTCAATCTTAGAGAACACGAAGGATGTGACCTATGAGATCATCATCGCCGATGACGTGTCCACGGACGCGACTAAGGAGCTGTCCCTGTACGCGGAGAATCTCGTGATCTGCAGAAACAAGACGAACCAGGGCTTCCTGAGAAACTGTAACCAGGCAGCGAAGGCGGCCCGCGGAAAATATGTGATGTTCTTAAATAATGACACACAGGTAACTCCGGGCTGGCTCTCATCACTCGTGAACCTCATCGAGTCTGATCCGACGATCGGTATGGTTGGTTCCAAGCTGGTCTATCCTGACGGACGTCTCCAGGAAGCGGGGGGAATCATCTGGAGCGACGGCTCCGGCTGGAATTATGGACGTCTTGACGATCCGGAGAAGCCGGAATACAACTACGTGAAGGATGTGGACTATATCTCCGGTGCGGCGATCCTGTTATCCAATGACCTCTGGAAACAGATCGGCGGTTTCGACGAGCTGTTTGCACCGGCGTACTGCGAGGATTCTGACCTTGCCTTCGAGGTGAGAAAAGCCGGATACCGCGTAGTCTACCAGCCATTGTCAAAAGTCATCCACTTCGAGGGCGTCTCCAACGGTACCGACGTAAATGGAACTGGTCTAAAGCGCTACCAGGTGGAGAACAGTAAGAAGCTAAAGGAAAAGTGGGCGGAGGAGTTCAAAAAGCAGTCTGTAAATACAGGCAATCCGAACCCGTTCCGTGCCCGTGAGAGAAGCCAGAAGAAGCCGGTGATCCTTGTCGTGGACCATTATGTTCCGACCTTCGATAAGGACGCGGGTTCCAAGACTACTTACCAGTACCTCAAAATGTTCGTGAAGATGGGATATTCCGTGAAATTCCTCGGAGACAACTTCCTTCACGAGGAGCCGTACTCCACAACACTTCAGCAGATGGGCGTGGAGATCTTATATGGGCCGGAGTACCAGGCAGGTATCTGGGACTGGCTGACAAAGAATAAAGATGAGATCGATTTTGCGTACCTGAACCGTCCGCATATCGCCATCAAGTATGTTGATTTTATTAAGAAGAACACCAATATCAAGGTGATCTACTACGGACATGACCTGCATTTCTTAAGAGAGTACCGGGAGTACGAGCTCACCGGCGATATCAAGAAGAAACGGGAGTCCGATTACTGGAAATCCATCGAATTCTCCCTGATGGAGAAGGCGGCGGTCTCCTACTATCCGTCCTACGTGGAGGAGGAGGCGATTCACGCGATCCATCCGGAGTACAGGATCAAGGCGATCACAGCCTATGTCTATGAGAACTTCCTGGAGAATATCGACAAGGACTTCGCAAAGAGGGAAGGATTGCTGTTTGTCGGCGGCTTCGCGCATCCGCCGAACGCGGACGCGGTTCTCTGGTTCGCAAAGGAAATCTTCCCGCTGATCAGACAGAGGATCGACGTAAACTTCTATGTAGTTGGCTCCAAGGTGACAGACGAGATCAAAGCGCTTGAACAGCCGGGAAGCGGCATCATTGTCAAAGGCTTCGTCACGGAGGAAGAGCTTGCGTCTCTTTATTCCACATCCCGCATCGTTGTGGTTCCGCTGCGCTACGGCGCCGGAGTTAAGGGCAAGGTCGTTGAGGCAGTCTACAATGGAGCTGCCATCGTCACCACATCCATCGGTTCCGAGGGAATCCCGGAGGCGGATCGCGTCATGAAGGTTGCCGACGGACCGGAGGCATTCGCTGACGAGGTAGTCAAGATGTATCAGGATCCGGCAGAATGCCGCAGAATGTGCGAGGAGACCCAGAAATACATCCGCGAGTACTTCAGCGTTGAGGCTGCATGGAAGGTCATCGAGGAGGACTTTACGCCGAAGAAAAAGAGATAGGACTTGGCTGTAAAGTCATATATGGAATCGAATATTGTGATAAGACTCTGCCGGGAATTTATTTCCCGGCAGTCTGTTCACATGAACGAAAATTCCGGCAAAAATCCGGCAGATCCGTCGTGCATGGTGTGAAAGCCTGTGGAATGCGGTTGAAAAGGAGAATATAGTGGAAAAAGACATTATTCATGAAAATTCCAACAATCACAATAAATACATAAATAACGAAAACAGCGGTGAAAAATCCGCGGAACAGGCAGGAGCTGTGCTTCGCGCGATGACTGTGGATGATATTTCCGCTGTGAAGCAGATCGAACAGACCTGCTTTTCGGATGCCTGGTCTGAAAAGCTCCTCTCTGACCTGCTTGAGAGTGAGTGGGACGAGGCCTGGGTGCTGACAGATACAGACGGCACCAGGATCGGATACGCGAATTTCCGCTTCCTCGCCGGCGAAGGCGAGCTCATGAGGATCGCAGTGCTCCCGGAACACAGGGGCTGTGGGGAGTCAAAGAAACTCATGGACCGTCTGGAAATCTCTGCAAAGGAAAAGGAAGCGCCGGACCTGACTCTGGAGGTGCGCGCCGGAAACACACCTGCCATAAACCTTTATAAATCCTATGGTTTTCAGGCGGAGGCTGTGCGGAAAAATTACTATCAGAATCCGGTGGAGGATGCCCTCATCATGTGGAGACGTTCCGTTCCATCGATTCCCACTTAAAATCATGAAAATATCCGCTATACTGTAGGGGACTCCGGAAGAGCCGGGGATAAAGAAGGCGGAGGAAAAGAAACGATGAGAAAATACGGAAAAGATGGCAGGCTGGATTGTGTGATCTGCAACCGCTGTGGGAAAAAACTGGCGGTGAAAAATGGGATCGTGCGGGAAGGTGTGTTTACATCAGATCACAGATGGGACTTCTTTTCGGAAAAAGACGGGGAGATCCACCATTTTGACCTGTGCGAGGATTGCTACAACGAAGTGACAGCGGAGTTCCGGGTTCCGGTGGACGTGGAGGATGAGATCGAGCTGCTTTGAAAACGCAGGCGGTATGCGGCAGAAATGCCGTTATGCTGAAACAGGTTCAGACCAGATTGCGCTGCAAGAGCATATTTGAATGTTAGAAGCGGGTACGGGCGGTTGTCTGTACTCGTTTTCTATTGCCGGGTATTCAGAAGAAGCTGACGTCGGCAGTTCTGTACTTCCTGGTCACTGTACACGGGTAGGAATTTTCTGAACTGAAAATTCCGTACAATACAGTGATGGTAGTGGATTTTGCCGATTCGGAATGCGAAGCATCGGCAAAATCAGTTACTGTTTGCGCGGCGTGAACAGTAATACTTCTTGCGGTTCCTGCCCAGGAATCAACTTCCATCTCTTGCATATGACCTCCGCTTTATGGTATGATACGTGCAGACTGGATAAATATAAACTTTTATTATCATAGAATGCAGAGGAAAATACATGTTAGATATCTGTTTACTGGGAACCGGCGGCATGCAGCCGCTGCCGTACCGCTGGCTAACGTCCATGATGGCGCGCTGCGATGGTAGCAATCTGCTGATCGACTGCGGCGAGGGAACCCAGATCGCATTGAAAGAAAAGGGATGGAGCCCGAAGCCGGTGGACGTGATCTGCTTCACCCACTACCATGCTGACCATATCAGCGGACTTCCGGGGTTTCTCCTGACCATGGGAAACGCGGAGCGCACGGAGCCGGTACTTCTGGTGGGACCGAAAGGTCTGGAACGTGTCGTTGGTGCCCTGCGCACCATTGCGCCGGAACTTCCGTTCCCGCTTGTGTTTAAAGAACTCACGGAGCCGAGAGAAAAATTTCAGGCGGGTCCCTATGTGGTGGACGCATTCCGCGTAAACCACCGCGTGACCTGCTATGGATATCGCATTACGATCCCGAGAAACGGCAAATTTGATGTGGAACGGGCGAGAGCCCAGGAGATTCCGCAGAAATTCTGGAGCAGACTGCAGAAAGGCGAGACCATCGAGCACGAGGGTAAGATCCTGACCCCGGACATGGTGCTGGGAGAAAAGCGCCGCGGAATTTCCGTTACCTACACGACTGACACGCGCCCGGTTCCGGCAATCGCCGAATATGCCGCGGACAATGACCTCTTTATCTGCGAGGGCATGTACGGTGAGAAGGAAAAAATTGCCAACGCGCGGGAGAATAAGCATATGATGTTCCAGGAGGCGGCAAAGCTCGGTAAAGAGGCGAATCCGCGGGAGATGTGGCTGACCCATTACAGCCCGTCCTTAATGCATCCGGAGGAATATTTAAACGAGATCCGGGAAATCTTCCCGAAAATTAAGACTGCCCGCGACGGCTGGTCTGCTGAACTTGGATTTGATGAGGATTAAGAAATGAAGATACACAGTGTTGAAGAAGATGTATATATACTTGCAATCGAGAGTTCCTGTGATGAGACAGCGGCCGCTGTTGTAAAAAACGGCCGTGAGGTGCTTTCTAACGTGATCTCATCCCAGATCGCGCTCCACACACTTTACGGCGGGGTTGTGCCGGAGATCGCGTCAAGGAAACATATTGAGAAGGTAAATCAGGTGGTTCAGGCTGCCTTAGACGAAGCACACATGACATTAGATGAGATCACAGCCATCGCTGTGACCTACGGACCTGGTCTTGTGGGCGCGCTTCTCGTGGGCGTTGCGGCGGCAAAGGCTATCGCTTACGCCGCAAAGAAGCCGCTGGTGCCGGTTCATCATATCGAGGGACATGTATCCGCAAACTTTATCGAGCACCCGGATCTGGAACCGCCGTTTGTCTGTGAGATCGTGTCCGGCGGACATACGCATCTTGTGATCGTGAAGGACTACGGTGAGTTCGAGATCATCGGACGCACGATGGATGACGCAGCGGGAGAGGCATTCGATAAAGTTGCCCGCGCCGTAGGTCTTGGCTACCCGGGCGGCCCGAAGGTCGACAAGGCGGCAAAAGAGGGAAATCCTCATGCCATGGAATTTCCGCGGGCAAAAGTCGGCGGATCCCAGTATGACTTTAGCTTCAGCGGCATGAAATCCGCTGTATTAAACTATATCAACCAGGCGGAGATGAAGGGAGAGACGATCTGTGTGCCGGATCTCTGCGCTTCCTTCCAGAACGCGGTGGTGGATGTTCTCGTGAGCCGCGCCGTTGCGGCAACAAAGGAGTTTGGCTACAAGAAGCTCGCCATTGCGGGCGGCGTTGCGTCAAACTCTGCCCTGCGCGCAGGCATGAAGGCGGCATGTGAGAAAGCCGGAATCGAATTCTACTATCCGTCACCGATCTTCTGTACCGACAACGCAGCAATGATCGGTGCTGCGGGATACTATGAGTATATCAACGGAGTCCGCGCAGGCTGGGACCTCAATGCGGTGCCGAACCTAAAACTGGGAGAGCGGTAATGGAACAGGTGAAAACAGCAGCCATCGTGCTGGCAGCAGGACATGGAAAGCGGATGCACAGCAAGGTGGCAAAGCAGTATCTTCTCTTAAAGGGGGAACCGGTGGTTGTTCATGCCCTGCGGGCCTTTGAGAAGGCAGAGATGGATGAGATTATTCTGGTGGCCGGAGCAGACGAAGTGGAATTCTGTAAAAGGAATATCGTGGAGCAGTATGGATTTACCAGAGTGAGACAGGTCGTTGCGGGAGGAAAAGAACGGTATGATTCTGTCCGGAATGGACTTTGCGCTTTAAAGACCGTAGGATTCGCAGAGGACGGTATCGTTCTGATCCATGATGGTGCAAGACCGCTTGTAAACGGAGAGATCATCGCGAGAGCTGTGGATGGTGTCCGGGAGTTTTCTGCCTGTGTGGCATCGATGCCGGTTAAGGATACGATCAAGGCAGCGGATGCGGAGGGATTTTCTGCAAGCACGCCGGACCGCAGTACCTTATGGCAGATCCAGACACCTCAGGCATTCCGCTTCGGTCTGATCTACCGCGCCTACGAGAAGGTATTTGCACCCGGAACAGACCGCAGCCGTATTACGGATGATGCAATGGTAGTGGAACTGATGACGGACACAAAGGTGAAGTTTATCGAGGGAAGTTATTCAAACATCAAAGTGACAACTCCGGAGGATATGATCATCGCGGAGGCTCTTTGTGCTCATAGGGTACAATAGATTCTTTCTATAATAGAAGATATGGATCTGCCAGTGGCAGTCAGAGAAAGGCGTGGTCTTCCGGGAAAAGGAGATCACGCCTTTCTGGCTTAACAGATAAAAGAATTTTAGTACCTATTCAGTACCTTCATAGTTACACGCAAAAATCCATTCCAGATCAGCTTCGCTGATGGGATTTTTGCCCTCCAGCCTATGTTTTCTTACGGTCAGCGCAGCAAGTGCGCAGACCTACTGAACAGTTACGAATTTTAGACTTTTAGAAAAATTCTGAAAAAATTCTTTTCAAAAGGAGAAATGAGTTTATTGGATATATGACATGAGAATACCAGATGTTGATGATTGCAATACATGGGAATAGCATATTTTGTATACAATTGGAAAAGAATAAAAAAACGAAAAAAACTTGGAAAAATGCTTGACAAAAATGGTATTGTGGGGTATTATTAATGAGCACGTTTGAGAGAGCGCTTTGGAGAGATATCGAAGTGGTCATAACGAGGCGGTCTTGAAAACCGTTTGTCCGCAAGGGCGCGTGGGTTCGAATCCCACTCTCTCCGCTGACTGTACTGCGGAGCCAGAGAGATGAGTTCCTGGTGCAGAACTGAATATCGATCTTGCAAAAAGCAAGATGTGAGTCAACCAATGCAGAAGTACCCAAGTGGTTGAAGGGGCTCCCCTGGAAAGGGAGTAGGTCGTTAGTAGCGGCGCGAGGGTTCAAATCCCTCCTTCTGCGCTTTAACTTATGAAGAAAAACTTCTTCAAAAAAGTTAAAAAAGTTCTTGACAAACCGGAAACGGTATGATAGAATAAACGAGTTGCTGCTGAGAACGAAAGCAACAACGAAAAAAGTTCCTTGAAAACTGAACAGTATGTAAAACCCTGAAAATTCTTATAAAAATGGTCTTTGGTTTAGACCATGAATGAGAACATTCAGAACAAAACCTAACAAAACAGTAGAACGGTTTAAAAATTAGCCAAGCTAAATTTTGGACCTGGATACAAACACTTTAACA
>PVML01017518.1_pt1 | contig 47952 bp, 40 predicted proteins | sample 1853371 | NCBI WGS metagenome assembly PVML01 (sample SAMN08533508, study PRJNA380276) | Human gut metagenome, whole genome shotgun sequencing project. | isolation source: participant 1, chromium library | host: Homo sapiens | collected 2017 | reverse complement strand
GCGAGTATTATAATAACAAACCCCAGGCCAAAAGTCAACTGTTTTTTCCATTTTTTTCAAAGTTTTTTCTTTTGTGTGTGCAATATCTACATTTTGTTATTATTAATTCTTATAAATACAAAATGTTGTTTTTGGATGTTACGTCGCCGAATCGTTCACCCTTTTCTTGTTCAGATTGTATTGCGAACTGCCATGCCGCGATATTTAAAGAATTCGTGGGTATCCGTAGTTTCTTATAGTTTTTTCACTGTACTTACGCTATACTTTTATATAAGAAATTCCACAACACATTTCAGAAAAGAGGTACCACCATGACTCTGTTACAATTATCGTACTATGTAGAAGTATGTCGGCTGCAGAATTTTACACGTGCTGCCCAAAATATGAATGTTACGCAGCCAACAGTAACAAATGCAGTGCGCGATTTGGAAAATGAGTTTGGTGTCCGTTTGTTAGAAAGAACAAATAAAACTCTTGCGCTCACTCCGGCAGGGCAAGAACTTTTTGAAATGGCTGTACAGCTTCTGAATTTTTCTGATCAGATCCACATGGTCATGTCTGATCGTGCAAAAGAATCTGATCGTCTTCTTCTCGGCAGTCCGATCATGACAAGTGCTGCCTGTTTTCCAGAGTTTTTCCGCATGCTGCACCGCGACTATCCCGAAGTTGAGATTCAGCCCACTCATGATATCACCGTAAATCTATTAGAACTCCTGGATGCAGGGAAGATAAATATGGCTTTGATTCCATATGAACCGGATTCACATAAATACGAGTTTCTTTTGTGGAAAAAAACAAGATTTCTTTTCTGTGTATCAGAACATCATCCATTAGCCGCAAAATCTTCTGTTTCTTTTAAAGACATCTGTCGCGAACCGCTTCTGTCTTATTTCGGGGATATTTATCTGCGGAATTTCAATCTGATGGAAAAATACCGTGAAAATGGTGTAGAAATGAAAATCGTTTATCGATGTGGTCAGATCAACATCCTTCATGACCTGATCCGTGAGGGCGAGGGCTGCGGCTTTTTGATAGAAAATTCCTTTTTATCCGGACATGGTATTGTAGGAATTCCTCTCAAAGAAGAGCTTCCAGTCAACCTGTATCTGGTCTGGACTCAGACATCTTCCCGGTTATCTGTCGTGCAAAAAGTATTGAAAAGTGTCCGTTCTTATCTCTCACAATAAATTTTTCTTATCATCAGCATAGTTTTTGCAATTTTACATTCCTCCTTTGTTTCTATATAATTTGATCATAACATGCTGGCCAGAATGTGAATCAAATACGGATAGGGAAAGGGGAATTCTATATGACACCTCAAATCGCAACTGTGCTGATTATTATCGCACTCATGTCTTTTTCGTTCTTCACAGAGCTTTTGCCTTTGGGCTTTACGGCACTGATGGTCCCAGTTCTTCTGCAGGGTACTGGTATCTTAAATGCATCACAGGCCTGGGCAGGTTTCGGAAATGCAACCGTTATTACATGGATTGGCATGTTTATTATCGGAAGCGTCTTTGCCAAAACAAGTTTTACTTATCAGATCAAAATGTTCGTCAAAAAGCACGCCGGAGGCAGCCAGATCAAGGTCGTTGTCATGATCCTTATGGCCTGTACGGTTATGGGACTGATGACAACCGCCGCAGCAACGCTCGCTGCTTTAACACCTATTATCAACGAGATCTGTGATGATAATCATCTCGATCGGAAGCGCGTATTTAAGTCCGTAGCCGATGTTGCAACATGGGCCTGTGTACAGATGCTGCCAATTGGAAGTTCTCTGAGTTACTTTATTCTTTTCAATCAGTATCTGGAGTCTGCCGGAACAGATCTCCGCTATGGTCTGTTGGATATGACCTGGATCAAGCTTCCAATGTGGCTGGTTCTTGTTGCTTACTATGTATTTATCAGTAGGAAAATGAATGCAGCTCCAGACACCGGCAGATCTGCTACAGTATCGGAAACAGTTTCCAAAAAGAATCCATACTCTCCCACTCAGGAGAAAATGGCTATTTTTATCTTTGTCGCAAACACAGTCCTTATGGTCATTGCAAGTTTTACAAAAATTGTACCTGTTTATCTGGTAAGTACTACTTTTGCCTCACTCGCAGTAGGCCTTCATCTTTTGACAGAGAAAGAAGCTTTATCTTCCGTAAGCTGGAACGTCATTTTTCTGGTAGCCGGTTCTCTTCCTTTATCCACTGCAATCAACACCTCCGGAACCGGTGAATGGATTTCCAATCTGATTCAGACATCATTCCCGATGCTGAATAATGCTGTCGTTCTTGCAACTGCTTTCTGTATCGTAAGCATGATCTGTACACAGTTTATGAATAATACCGCTGTTTGGGCTGTATTTTCACCGATTGCAGCGGTAATGGCGATCAATCTGAACATGGATCCAAGGCTCGTAGTTGCCGGCGTTGCAACCGGTGCTCTCATCTGCTTTGCAACTCCTATGGCCGCTGTTGCCGGAGCCTATACTTATGGAATCTGCAACTTCAATATGAAGGAATATATAAAACTCGGATGGATTCCGTGTATCCTGATGGCAATTGCATTTGTTATATGGGCACCGATCGTTTTAAACATTATTTACTAATAAGTTCTGGAAGGAATACCGCAAAATGGATACACATACTCCAAACACAAAAGCGCAGGAATTGCGCGCGAAAGTGATGGGACGTCTTCATCATTTTATTTCAAATCCTTGGGAAACACAAATGGAACCTTATCAGGTAGTACCAGGAGTTTATTATGTAGGCAATAAATATGTAGGAAGCTATCTGTTGGATACCGATGCCGGGCTGATCCTGATCGATGCTGCACTGCAGGAGACAGACTATCTTCTCTTCGAATCAATCAGAAAAGTTGGATATGATCCGGCAAAAATAAAAAAATTATTGATTTCTCACGGACATATTGACCATTGCGGTGCAGCACGCGCCATCCAGGAATATTCCGGCTGTGAAATTTATTATCCGGAATTGGATGCATTCTTTTTAACCGAACGTCGTGATTTATTGTTGGGCGATGTTGCAGAATTTCGAGTAGAGCATTATTACAATTATGCAAATATCCTGGATTTCGGAAATATTCAGATCCGCCCTTTCCACACACCTGGTCACACTCCCGGATGTACCTCTTTCCTTATAACTGTTTTCTGTAATGGAGAAAAGCTTTTATTAGGAATGCATGGTGGTTTGGGGCTCAATGGACTTTCTTTCGAAGAATTGCACGAAAGTGGTCTGCCTTTCTCTCTGCAGAGCGCATATCTGCATTCTCTGGAAGAGATCAAAAAAGAACCAGTAGATATTGTAATTCCTTCTCATGCAAGCCATTATCCAGGCAATTACTTCGAACTTGCCGCTAAAAATGATGGGAACGGAACTGCTTTGCGAATTCCTGGTGCCTGGGAAAATCTGATCGATGACAGGATCTCACAGATCCGTGATCTGATAGAACGTGACCAGGAAGCCATCAAAAAACAATAATTCTATTCTGGATGCTATCTCTGATGCGGCAGACCGATCCCATTTTCCTGCCGCATCAGACATTATCTTCTCCACCACCCATACAAATTCATCCCAAACAGCAGAACGCCGACCACAATAAAGCATCCATAAATCACTTTCTCCGCCTTCGTTTCACTTTCCCTCACACAATAAGCCAGCCAAATAATCCAGAAAATATCTGCCAGAAACATCATACCGCTTCCCCTGACCATGGTCGCGAGAATGAACATGGCATTTACAAACGCTCGGCCGCGTTCTGATCTCATAAACTTTCGTATCTTCTCAGCCATCTACACCTCTCCTTCTGGCAAAACCTGCAGCGCATCCTGCACCGTGATGAACACCGGATCATCGCTCCAACTGCCATTTTTGCGGTTCTGAGCTGCCGTCATGACCGGGTACTGGAGCATGATCTTCTGGTGTACATAATTGAGCCAGGAATCAATCCACCACCCAGGTTCATTATTTTCCATATTATAAGCCACATATCCGCGGCAATTCTCACCGCGATGAGGCATGGAAAACCCGGCAAAAATGCTGCTCGATTCCCTGTTCTGATAAAACAGCCATTGTTCTCCTGTTTCATACGTGCTGTTTTCCAGTACCGCGTACTCCGCCTGATATGATATTCCGTTTCTGTCATAGAGAATCTGTCCAGTCAGATCACCCTGTCCGATCCATGCGCTCCCGCTCTCCCGGTAAGCAGGAAAGAGCTGCAACGCCTCTGTCCCCCGGAAACGTACAGCTTCTGTCCATCGGAAATGATGGATCACCTTCCATGTTCCTTCTTTTTCCAGTTCCACGGCAACCCCGCTGAGTCTCAGTTCCTTCTTTTCATATTCTCTCGAATACTGCGTATAGCCATCCTGTGAAACTGCAACTTCCACTCCATCATTGATCGGATAATCATTTGTCTCAGTAAGAACCCGTCTCGCATTCCGGCATTCCAGGAGATCTTCCTCCTTCAGATCATCCAGGATCGTTTCCGGAAATCCAAGGGACAAAAGATGTGTCCGGATCTCCTCGCACTCCGCATTTGTCGTCGTCTCTTTCTCTGCCCAGTTCATATGGTACGAACCCAAAAATCCATATCCGATCAAAATCCCTACAGCCGTCACAAGAACAGCAGCCCACGCGCATTTTCCATTCGGGATCCGCTCCGGATATTCTTCCAGAATATATCCGGCTTTTTCCAGGCGTGCTGCCATACGACTGGTCGCCATAAGGATCTGGATATAGTTTGCCAGAAAAATAAGTCCAATGATAAGATCATTATAATTTCCGCCAGCGATATGTGCGAGACACGCGACAAGCGCATACCAGAGGATCATATGGATCAGATTGTTTTTTTCCGCCTTTTCACCACGTTTCTTTAATTCGATGGTTAAACCGTAAAAGAAACAGATAAAAATTAGCAGCGGCAAGATTCCAACGAGAATAGAAACGATCTTCCAAGCTTCTGCTGCTTCGATTCTTTCCCTGCCGATATATGTTCCAACGATCAGAAGAAATATCGTAAGAAGCAGTTTGATCCCAGCAAGCCCATATGCACTCCGAAACCATCGGTTTTCTCTCCTTAATCTCCGCAGTCCCAGAAAGATCATCAAAATACCGATCGAAGGCAGGATATAATTTAATAGAAGAAAGTTCAGCGTGATCACACACATTCCCATCCCAACCAGAATATTCTCATACGTCTGCTTCCAGAGACTTGTCTTTTGATCTACCGGCTTATTTCCACCGTTTTCATTCTGGTCTTTTGAGAGATGTTCAGCGTTTTCCTGCGGACTCTCTTTCACACTCTGCTTCTCTGCACTCTCCCAAAACGACTCCTGCATCCAGATTCTGGTATCCATGTGATCCCTCCCTTTTATCTCAGTCACGAAAACTCCCACCTCTTTCAGGTGTTGCGTAACAGTAAATTTGTCTCGGTGGGCGTTAGGTCTCCGAACATCCGAAGTTTTTTCGTATCCACAACCGCCACAATCCAGTCCATATCATATTTCGACACGATCCAATCCTTCTATCTATAAATATACCATAACTTCTTCCGCTATCAATCCACCGCGCTCAGTTTTAAGAAAAATGTAATCTATGCGGCAATTTTATGGCATTCCGATTACATTCCTCTTACGTTTTCTTACACTTTGTTGCATCATATTGTATTTTCTGATATTTTCTGATACTGTGAATTTAGCGAAAAGGAATATACCTTTTTATGTGACAGGAAATTCCTCAAACTTATCTGTTACACATGAGAATTTTGCAGCAAAAGTCAAGGTCCAGAAAGGAGTTTCTATGAATTTGAATCATCTGATCATCCCTATCACCATTGCAGTCATTCTGATTCTGATCCTTGTCCTCATCGTATGTGGATACGTGAAAGCTCCGCCGGATCAGGCCTATATTATTTCCGGTCTTAAGCATGACGCGAAGATCCTCATCGGACGTTCCGGAATCCGGATCCCGTTCTTTGAACGGATGGATCGCCTGTATCTCGGGCAGATGACCGTCGATATCAAGACGGAACAATCTGTTCCGACAAATGACTTTATCAATGTCAATGTCGATGCGGTTGCCAAGGTACGAATCACCCCATCTCAGGAAGGGATCCGTCTGGCAGCAAAAAACTTCTTAAATAAGAAACCCGAGGATATCACCATGGATCTCCAGGATTCCCTTCAGGGAAACATGCGTGAGATCATCGGTACTCTCTCCTTAAAGGAGATCAACACCGACAGGGATTCCTTCTCTGATCAGGTTATGCTAAAGGCATCGAAGGATATGGATAAGCTGGGAATCGAGATCCTGTCCTGTAATATCCAGAATGTCACTGACGACAATGGATTGATCCGGGATCTTGGTGCCGACAATACCTCAAAGATCAAGAAAGACGCTGCGATCGCAAAAGCCCAGGCAGACCGCGATATCGCTATCGCCCAGGCAGAAGCGAACAAATCTGCCAACGATGCCCGCGTACTTGCGGAGACAGAGATCGCGGAGAAAAATAATGAGCTGGAGATCCGTAAGTCAGAGCTTCAGAAGCACTCCGACACGAAGAAAGCGGAAGCGGACGCTGCTTATGAGATCCAGAAGCAGGAACAGGAAAAAACGATCCAGACAGCTACCGTAAATGCCCAGATCGCAAAGGCAGAGCGCGAAGCAGAACTTCGGAAGCAGGAAGTTGCCGTTCAACAGCAGCAGTTAGACGCGGAAGTCAACAAGAAAGCCGATGCGGAGCGCTACAAGGTCGAGCAGGAGGCGGCTGCCATGCTTGCAAAACGTCAGCGTGAGGCGGAAGCCAGAAAATATGAGTTAGAAAAAGAGGCAGAAGCCATGCGTACAAAGGCAGATGCCGCAAGATATCAGGCGGAGCAGGAAGCCGCCGGAATCCGTGCCCGCGGAGAGGCGGAGGCGGCTGCGATCCAGGCAAAAGCCGTCGCTGAGGCGGAAGGTATGGAGAAAAAAGCGGAAGCTTACGCGAAGTACAATAACGCCGCTATCGTCGAGATGTTAGTAGGCATTATGCCGCAGATGGCCGCAGAGATCGCGAAGCCATTGTCCTCTATCGACAAGGTCAATATCTACGGAACCGGCGGTGCAAACGGCACAAACGGAAGCGGAGTCAGCGAGATCTCCGGAAATACAGCTGCTGTCATGCAGCAAGTTTTCGACACTATGTCCGAGGCCACCGGTGTGGATTTCAGGGATATCCTGAAGGCGCAGACATATGACGCGAAGGTGAACCGGAATATTAATGTCAGCGGACTTACGATCCCGGCTGTACATCGTGAACAGACTGCAGATCCCGCAGCCGCCGAACCTGAACCTAGTACTTCCGATTTAAGCTCCGGCACGGGTGATCCGGCAATACCGTCCACACCAGACGCGGAAACTGTTCCGGAGAACCATACATCGTAATTACATTTTTTAGTCCTGCCCTTTACCCGGCATGGTAAGTGCAGACTTACAGACTTATTCCAATCTTCATATCCATTACTCCCCCTACTTACCCAGGCAGTGTCTCTCACAGGACACTGCCTGGGTCTTTTGATATAGGACGCTCCCACGCGGACGCCCACAGAACCTGCCGCAAGCGGCTTTTTCGGATGCTCCGTAAAATGAATTCCGCGGGATTTCCTATATTGCAAAAGACACCCGCTTCCAGTCATCTCTGACCAGAAGCAGGTGTCTCTATAAGGGAAACATAAAAAATTGTGAAGCTGTTATTACAGCACAACACCGTCTTTAAAAATGGAGATCTCGCGGAAGCCTTTCTCCTCAGCCTTTGTCTGTTTTCCGCCGGCAACCTCGATCACAAGCTGCAGAAGTCTCTTTGCAGCGTCATCGATGGTCTCGCCGTCCGCGATCGGACCGGCATCAAAGTCGATCCAGCCCTTCTTTCTCTCCGCAAGCTGGCTGTTTGTCGCCAGCTTTAAGGTCGGAGCCGGTGCACCAAACGGTGTTCCGCGACCTGTTGTGAACAGGATCATATGCGCTCCGGCAGCCGTCATGGCTGTTGCAGATACCAGATCATTGCCCGGTCCGTAAAGCATATTAAGTCCCTTTGTGACAACAGGATCACCGTAGCCGATAACGTCCATGATCGGGGCTGTACCGCCCTTCTGGACACATCCGCAGGATTTATCCTCAAGGGTGGTGATACCGCCCTGCTTGTTTCCTGGGCTCGGGTTGTCGTATACGACCTCGTGGTGGCTGATGAAGTAGTTCTTAAAGCCGTTGATCATGTTGACGGCTTTGTCGAATACTTCTTTATTTACACAGCGGTTCATTAAGAAACCTTCCGCTCCGAACATCTCCGGAACCTCTGTAAGCACAGTAGAACCGCCTCTGGCTGCCATCATATCGCTGAAACGTCCGACAGTCGGGTTTGCGGTGATGCCGGAAAGTCCGTCGGAGCCTCCGCACTTCATGCCGACAACAAGCTCACTGACCGGGATCGGCTCTCTCTCAAACTGCGCCGCGTATGCGGAACATTCCTCGAGAAGCTTTCTTCCTGCCTCAAACTCATCATCCACTTCCTGACAGGTCAGGAATTTTACACGATCATGGTCGTAATCGCCAAGCTCTTCCAGGAACTGCTCATGGGTCAGGTTCTCACAACCAAGTCCTAATACGAGAACTGCGGCTGCGTTCGGATGACGGACAAGGGCTGCAAGAAGCTTTCTTGTCTGTGCATGATCTGCCCCTGTCTGGCTGCAGCCGAACGGATGCGGGAATGTATAGAGTCCGTCAATGGTGCCTTTCACAAGATCCTGATTGTCGCGGACCATTTTCTTTGCGATATCATTGACACAGCCTACGGTCGGGATGATCCAGATCTCATTGCGGATCGCCGCGCGGCCGTCTTTTCTGCGGAAGCCCATAAAGGTCTCCGGCTCAACTTTTTCCGGGAAGTCGAGGGACGGAGTATAGGTATACTCCATCTCTCCTTCCAGATTTGTCTTCACGTTGTGGGTGTGCATCCATGCACCGGCCTCTGCGTCTGCTGTCGCGTGACCGATGGCAAAGCCGTATTTGACGATATTCTCACCGTTTTTGATCGGTTTTAACGCGATCTTGTGGCCCTGTGGGATGTCCTCAAGCGCTGTGACTGTGATGCCGCCTGCAGTGACCTCCTCACCTTTTTTAATTGGGTGAAGAGCGACCGCTACGTTATCCAGTCTGGAAATCTGAATTACTTTCATATGTTAATTAAAGGCAGCTTGCAAATGCAGCCTTTGCTCCTTCCGTGCGAATCTTCTTAAGGTCAGCGACAACCTTCTCCTCAAGACCAGCGATCTTTGTGAGATCCTGATCCCACATCTTCTCGTTAGTGAGAACTGCGTTTACAAGAGCCTCTGCGGAGTCATCCTTGTGCGCATAGTAGAACTCAAGTGCCCATCTGTCATCGCTTACGGTGTACTCGTTGCCGGCCGGACGCTTGCAAACAAGACCTGCGTCTGTCAAAGCCTGGATATCATTGCTGTAGAATGCGATATAAGCTGCTAAGGACATGGTCAGGCACTCCGGAAGCTTGCCTGTCTCTTTGATGTACTCAAGGAAGGACGGCATGTTTCTTGCTTTCCACTTAGATGTGGAGTTTAAGGAGATGCTCATTAACTCATGGTCAACGAACGGGTTGTTGAAACGATCCTGTACTGCGGATGCGAACTGCATTAAGTCGTTCTTGTCAAGCGGAAGTGTCGGGATAACCTCATCGTAGAGCATCTTGTTCATGAAGCCCTTGATGACCTCGTCATGCATACAGTCACGAACGATGTTCTCGCCTGCAAGGTAAGCGCCGAGTACGAAACCTGTGTGAGCGCCGTTTAAGATTCTAACTTTTCTCTTCTTGTACGGGCTCATATCCGGTGTTACGAATACTTTGTCAAGAAGTCCTGCTTTCTTGAACGGAAGAATGTCGTTTAACTTCTCATCGCCTTCGATGACCCAGACGCCGAATACCTCGCCGACATCTGTAAGCGGGTCAGCGTAGCCGTTCTTCTGCTCAAGCTCAGCAACTTCGTTTGCGTCTTTGATACGGCCCGGAACGATACGGTCTACTAAGGAACCGCAGAATGTGCAGTCTTCATTTACGTACTTCTTGAATCCGTCCTCAAGTCCCCACTGCTCGATGTACTGGTTTACGCACTTTAAGAGCTCTTTACCGTTGTTGTCGATCAGCTCGCAGGCAAGCATGATGATACCTTTCTTTCCTGCTTTGTAACGATGATAGAGAACCTGAGTTAATTTTGCCGGGAAGCTGGACGGCGGGCAGTCATCCTGTTTGCAGGACGGATCATACTGGATACCAGCCTCTGTTGTGTTGGAAACGATGATCTCAAGGTCGTCGCTTGCAGCAACCTCCATCATCTTCTCGTAATCCTCTTTCTCATACGGATTTAAACAGCGGTTTACGCTGGAGATCACTCTCTTAGCGTCTACCTTCTGTCCGTTCTCGCTTCCGCGAAGGTACAGTGTGTAGAGACCTTCCTGCTCGTTGATCATCTTTGCAAGACCCGGAGCGATCGGCTGTACCAGGCAGCATTTTCCGTTCCAGCCTGCCTTCTCATTTGCAAGGTCGAACCAGTAATCTACGAAAGCACGAAGGAAATTTCCCTCACCGAACTGAAGAACTTTCTCCGGTGCGTCTTTTAATACATATCCATCATAACCAGATTTTTTGAGAACATCATAATTTAAGCGTTCCATAATAATTTCCTTTCTTCATATAAAAGAATTCATGGTATATAAATCAAAACTGCCAGACGGGGCATCATAGCGATCCCCATCTGGCAGCAAGTTTACCCTAATAGAACAGATTTACAAGGAATGTGGTAAACGGCTCGACCCAGGTAAGGAGCATCAGGTTGATAATAAGCAGAATGTAGAACGGTACTGCTTCTTTGATGAATGCCGCGGTCTTACACTTTGTAATAGAGCAGGTTACGAACATCAGGGTTCCCATAGGCGGTGATAATGCGCCGATGGCGTTATTGAAGATGTAGATCATTGCGAACTGGATCTCGTTGATTCCGTACTGTGCAGCGATCGGTGCAAGAAGCGGAACCAGAATGATCATGGAAGCGTTACCTTCGATGAACATACCTACGATCAGTAAGAAGATATTTACAACGATCAGGAATACATATTTGCTGTGGATGTTTGCAAGCATCCATGCTGTCAGCGCCTGCGGGATTCTCTCTTTTGTGAGGATCCAGGAGAATACGGACGCAGCGGATACGATGAGCATGATGGAAGCTGTCGTGCAGACAGTCTCCTTTAAGCCCTGGATCATATCCTTGATGTGCATCTCATGGTAGATAAAACCAAGGAATGCAGCATAGAGGATCGCTACGGCTCCGGCCTCGGTAGCTGTGAAGATACCGATACGGATACCACCGATGATGATAACTGGAAGGAGCAGCGGCAGGATCGCCGGTTTTAAAGCAGTCCAGAATTTGGACCAGGTTAATTTTTCTGTTGTTAAAAGACCATAGCCACGTTTCTTGGAGATCACTCCTACGAGGATCATCATGGAAACGCAGAGAAGGCCTCCGACACCGAAACCGGAAATAAACAGCTTACCGATGGAAACGTTCGCGATACATCCGTAAAGGATCATCGCGATTCCCGGCGGGATAAGCGGTGTGATCATGGAGGAAGCGGCTGTTACAACGCTTGAGAACTCCAGAGAGAAGCCTTTCTTTGTCATCTCCGGAACCATCATTTTGGACTCCATCGCTGCATCGGCGATGTTGGATCCGGAAAGTCCGCCCATAACGGTGGATAAAAGTACGTTTACCTGTGCGAGACCGCCAGGAAGACGTCCTGTTACAACCTCACAGAAATCCATGATCCTCTTTGTAACACCGGTATAGTTCATAAAGATACCGGCACAAACGAAGAACGGGATCGCCATAAGGGAAATTTTCTCAGTACCAATGATTGCCTGCTGGGCAAAGATAACGGTATTGATTCCCGGGTTCATTACGAAGTAGACCATGGAACCGCCGAGGACGGCGATGAATACCGGAACCTTGAAGAAAAGAAGGACCAGCATCACAATTGCAGATAACATTAACACATTACTCATTGCTGCTTGCTGCCTCCTTTGCCTCAGATTTTACGCCGTGGAACAGGGCGTAGAAATAGCTGATGATCATATCGAAATAGGATACGATCGCGATACCGTATACCCAGGAATACGGAATTTTTAACATACTGGTGGAACGTCCGCTCTTTACGAACACCTGGATGAAACCGATACTCTGCATGAACAGATATCCGATTACGACTACAACTACGATGGAAATCAGGATTTCCATGATCTTCTGCATGCTCTTCGGCATCAGGTCGACGATCATCTCGATCGCAACATGGTTGCCGGAGCGGAATGCTGCACCTGCGCCTGCAAATACGATCCAGACCATACATGAGGTCTGAACCTCCTCAAGCCATGTAAATGGCGCGTTGAAGATATATCTCCATACAACGCCGAGGAATGTCAGGACGATCAGGATCGCAAGAATAATGGAAGCGACAACGATGTCAATGTTCATCAGGATCGCTGAAGCTTTATTTTCTTTCTTCTCCATAGATTTTCAGACTCCTATCAGGGAAACTGCCCCGGCGGACAGATCCGCCGGGAACAGTTACTTTATGCGTTTACTGCAAAATGGATTATTCAGCACCCATAGCCTTTTTAACTGTGTCATAGAGGCCATCGCTCCAGCCAAAGTCAGCACCCATCTCATAGAACGGCTGTGCTTTCTCCTTGAATCCGGCAAGAACTTCCTCAGACGGCTCAACAACAGTTACGCCTTCGTCTTTCATCTTCTGAAGGTACTCAGCGTCAGCAGCCTGCTGTACTTCGTTGTTGTACTCACCAGCTTCTTCTGCTGTCTCAAGTAACCATGTCTGCTGCTCTTCCGGAAGGCTGTTGAACCAGTCAGCGGATACAACCCATGTTGTGAAGTTCTTTACATGTCCGTCAAGGATTAAGTATTTAGCAACCTCGTGAAGCTTTCTGCCGTACAGAGTTGCAAGCGGGTTCTCAGCACCGTCGATGGTCTTTGTCTGAAGAGCCTGATAAACATCACCAAGTGCCATACCTGTGGATGTTGCGCCAAGTACATCGAAGCCCTTGGACTGGATCTCGTTGGACGGAACACGGATCTTTAATCCCTTTAAGTCATCAACTGTGTTGACCGGAACGTTTGTAAGAGTATGTCTCTCACCGTAGATCCAGTTGGAAGCGATGATCTTTAAGCCTTTTTCTTCAAGCTTGCCACACTGCTCTTTGTACCAGTCGGAATCAACCAGTTTCCAAACCTGATCCCAGGAATCGAACAGGAACGGTCCGAATACGATACCGAAATCCGGTACACCGTAGTCAGCGTAGAAAGCACCATCTGCAAGTGTGCAGACATTCTCGCCGAGAAGCATGGAGTCGATTAAGGAAGACTTATCACCAAGCTGGGAATCCGGGTAGATCTCGATTGCCATCTTGCCGCCGGATTTTTCTTTGATGATCTCCTGAGCTTTCTCCCAGCCCTGTCCAACCGGCTCGGAAATGGAGTTCTCGAAAGCGACCTGAAGAACTGTCTCAGCATTGGAAGAACCGTTATCTGCTGCTGCAGCTGCTGTAGTATCTGCTGCTGCGGCTGCTGTTGTCTCGGCTGCCTTTGTTGTCTCTGTTGTGGAAGAACTGCTTCCGCAAGCGGTAAGTGTTGTTGCTGCCATAGCACCTGCCATGGTTAATGCCATAACTTTTTTGAGTTTCATAATGTTTCCCTCCGTTTTTGTTTTAAAAACATTTATCCGGTCCTCTGCCCGATCCCCATCAGGCAGAAGACCTCGCACCCCGTTTCCCGGGGAAAGCTTCATGATTTTTGATTATTTGGAAATCTTGGAAAAATCAAATACAACCTTTAACATATTGCCCGGGTTGTGCGCAAAGTCATCGAATGCCTTTGCAGCATCATCAAACGCATATGTATTTGTGATAATCTTGTGAAGCGGTGCCTTGCCTGCGTTCACGATATCGATCAGCTCTAAGAAGTCCTTCTTTAATGCGTTTCTGGAACCGAATACATTTAATTCCTTCTTCTGGATCAGTGTGAAGTTGAAGTCAAGGTTCTTCTTGCCGACTCCGATGAGAACCATGCGGCCACCGAAGCAGCAGGCATCGATACAGTTCTGGAATGTGGACGGAAGACCAACTGCCTCGATCGTTACATCAAAGCCGTTGCCGTTTGTGATCTCAGCAACACCTTTCTCGAAGTTTTCCGGAGAATCATTTAATAAGGTTCCGTCAACACCGAAGTCCTTCGCCATTTCAAGCTTACCTGCGGATACATCAGAGATGTATACAGTAGCGCCCTTCGCTTTTGCTGCAATCGCTGCGAGAACACCGATGGTACCGGCGCCGACTACGAGAACTTTGTCTCCTTCTTTTACGTTTGCGCGGCTCACGCCATGGTAGCTGATGCAGAACGGCTCGATTGCTGCAAGTGTCTTAGCGTCCATTCCCTTACCGTCATACACACGCTCGATCGGCATTGTGATGTACTCCTGAAAAGCACCGTCTCTCTGACATCCCATTGTCTGGTTGTCCATACATGCGTTTACGATTCCGTGCTCGCAGGAATAGCAGTGTCCGCAGTTGAAGTACGGATTGCAGGTTACGATCATTCCCGGCTTGATGCCATACGCGTTGTTCTCATCTGCCTCGATAACCTCAGCGGAGAACTCGTGGCCCGGGATTCTCGGGTAATCAAAATATGCGAATGTTCCACGGTAGGAACCAAGATCGCTTCCGCAGATTCCACCATAAAGGATCTTTAATAAAACTTCTCCTTCTTTTCTTACCGGCATCTCTACATCTTTAATAGAAACCTGACCCGGTGCGTCAATATACATTGCTTTCATCGTTGTTTCCTCCTTAATTTTACGATTTTTGCTTTCTGTATAGTTTTTCAAAATTAAATCTGTTGTATTCTTTGTTGTATACAACAGATTATAGTACTTTTTACACCAATGTCAATAAGTGTTAAGAAATTTGCACCACTTTTGACTTTTTCAACAAAATCGAGCTTTTTGGCTTGTGCAAAACGCCAATTGACGTTTTTAGCAAAAACCGTCGACATCTGCTTGAAAACGATTTTGTTTTGTGTTAGTATGAATCTATATATTTTTTTATTGAGAAGAAAAAGACAGGAGTCCATTATGCCTAAAATAAACCTGAAAACCCTGGCGTACAATACGATCCGTTCCAAGATCGTCACTTGTCAATATGCGCCGGGTACTTTTTTGAATGAAGAACAGCTTACCACTGAATTATCTCTGAGCCGTACCCCGGTGCGGGACGCGCTTGGACGTCTCGAACAGGAAGGTCTTCTGGAAATCCGCCCGAAATGCGGAATTCTCGTTCGTCCTCTGACATTAAATGACATTGATATGATCTTTGAAGTCCGAATGATGTATGAGCCGTATGTCCTGACCCATTACGGAGCAAATCTTTCCGTCTCCGCTTTGAATGAATTCTATGATATTTTCAAGAAATGGGATCCTAACAAAGAAATATACCGGGACAAGGATTCCTTCTATGACCTCGATTATCGCTTCCATGCGTTGATCATGTCCGCCTGCCCGAATGAATTTATCAACAGAAGCTATGATACGATCCAGACGCAGAATGAGCGTTTCCGGTACATGACTGGAAATGTTTCGAATTTCCGCCTGGAGGCAACTTTCAAGGAGCATATGTCGATCGTAGAACCGTGCCTGAAAGGAGACTGGGAAAAAGCAAAAGAGCAGCTCATCTACCACCTTGAACAATCAAAAGCTTCCGCGTTCCGTCTCGTTGCTACTTCCGAGACCAACAATCTTGCACATCGTATGACCCTTTAAACACTCAAAACCACAAAATCCGGATCTGGTATCTTCTGAGAAACCAGATCCGGATTTTTTAGTTTTTCAAATTTGCTATGATGACAACTGTTTTATTGTCCGTATGTCGTGTAAACAGTGCAAATTTTCTTTAATACATTTTACTTAATTATAATTATCTAATTTATGATTAAGTAAAATTCAAATGACTTTTTTGTATTTGACGATGAGGATATTATCGGCTATAATTAAGATGTAACCATTCAGTCTTTTGCCTGTTTGTACTCTGATCACATGTTCAACAGCCGGAGGTGAAATCATGTTCATTGGAAGAGAAAGAGAGCTATCCTCTCTTGAAAAACTATATCGATCGGATAAATTTGAATTTGCAGTTGTCTACGGACGACGCCGGGTTGGAAAAACCGCATTGCTCAGCCATTTTATTAAAGATAAAAATTCTATTTATTTTATGGGAATTGAAAGCAACGCAAAGCAGAACCTTGAAAACTTTAGCAGAAGTATTCTGGAATCAGACAGTCGTAATCCTGCTGAATCTGTCTTTCTTACCTTCCAGTCAGCATTAGAGTATGTTTTTAGACGTTCAGAACAGGAACGGATCATCCTTGTTATTGATGAATATCCTTATGTTGCACGATCATCAAAAAGCTTTTCTTCTGTACTCCAGCTGTTAATCGACCAATATAAAGATCGCTCAAAACTCATGCTGATCCTCTGCGGTTCCTCCATGTCTTATATGGAGGATCATGTGCTGGCATATAAAGCCCCCCTGTACGGGCGACGAACCGCACAGTTTAAGATCTTACCCTTTAACTTTTTTGAAACATGCCGCTATTTCAGAAATTTTTCTCCATCTGACTGTGCCCTGATTTACGGGATTGCCGGTGGAACCCCGCAATATCTTCTTCAGATGGATGATTCCATGAGCGTTGATGAAAACATAAAAAATACATTTTTAAATTCATCCTCCGCCCTCTTCGAGGAACCTGAAAATCTTCTCAAACAGGAAGTACGCGAACCATCGCTATATAACGCAATTATCTCAGCGATTGCTACCGGAGCTTCCAAACTATCGGAAATCAGCACAAAAGTCGGCGAAAACAGCAGCACCTGTACTGCTTATTTAAAAAATCTGATCTCTCTGGGACTGGTCCGCCGCGAAACACCTTACGGGGAAAAGAACTCCAAAAAAACAATTTACACGGTTGAGGACAACATGTTCCGCTTCTGGTACCGGTTTATTCCTGATAATGCCTCCCTGATCGTCCGCGGCGCATCTGATCTGGCCTATCAAAGGATCAGACCTCAGCTTTCCGACTATATGGGAAAAATCTTTGAAGATATCTGCACCCAATATTTATGGCAGCTGCTCTTAAATGGAAAATCTCCTGTTTTCTTCAAGGAGCTTGGGCGTTGGTGGGGAACTGATCCAGCCACACATGCGCAAACAGAAATCGACATCATGGGAGAGCAGGACAAGAATACAGCCTTGTTTTGCGAATGCAAATGGACAAACGATCTCATTGATTCCGGTGTCCTCGAGCTTCTTGTCCATCGAAGCCAGCTTTTCCACTACAACTCCACACATCTGTTTCTGTTTTCGAAAAACGGTTTTACAAGTGGATGTACGGAAATGGCCGAAAAACTCGGAAACGTGACTCTCGTCTCCTATTCAGACATCTATGATAATTGTCTATAGGCGAATCACCCCGTCTTTTAATAGAATGTGCCTTTTTATGTAACAGGAATTCCACAGAATTTCCTGTTACGCAATAATAAAGGGAGATCCGTTATCCTTCAGATCTCCCCTTTATTAATTCCTTATAACCTCGTCCCGATCAGCTCCGTCAGCTCCTCCAGTGTCGCAACCGAATTGATCTCATTTCTTAACGCCGCAGAATTCGGATATCCGGCGGTATACCAGGCGACGTGCTTCCGCATCTCCCGCATTCCCGCCAGCTCGCCTTTAAACTCCATCATCATCTGACCATGGCGCAGGATCATGGCTTTCAGCTCCTCCACGGAAGGTCTCGGGAGAAGCTCGCCCGTTTCGAGATAGTGGGTGATCTGCTTAAAGATCCACGGATTTCCCTTCGCACCCCGGGCCACCATGATCCCGTCACAGCCCGTCTCCTCCACAAGGCGCTTCGCATCCTGCGGTGTAAAGACATCTCCGTTTCCGATCACCGGGATCTTCACCGCTTTTTTGACCTCGCGGATGATATTCCAGTCAGCTTTTCCGGAGTAATACTGCTCTCTCGTTCTACCATGGACAGCCACCGCCGCCACACCGGCACTCTCGGCGATCTTTGCGATCTCCACGGCGTTGATGCAGGTATCGTTAAAGCCCTTGCGGAATTTCACAGTTACCGGCTTTTTCACCGCTTTCACGAGTTTCGTAAGGATTTCCTCCACCAGCTTCGGATTTCTCATGAGGGCAGAGCCTTCACCATTCTTAACGATCTTCGGCACCGGGCAGCCCATGTTGATATCAAAAATATCGTATGGACCATCCTCCAGACTCGCCGCGATATCCGCTACAATATCCGGATCAGAGCCAAAAAGCTGCAGGGACACGGGACGCTCCCGCTCATCCACCTTTAAGAGCTCCTGAGTATTTTTATTCTTGTAGAGGATCGCCTTCGCGCTCACCATCTCCATGCACACCAGACCTGCTCCCTGCTCCCTGCAGAGGATCCGGTACGGCATATCCGTCACGCCCGCCATCGGGGCGAGAATCACATTGTTTTCAAGTTCCACATTTCCGATTTTTAACGTCATTGAATCAAAACTCCCTCTGCGTTTACGTACCGTCCGTCCGGCGCATAAGCGTTGGTTAACATGTCTCCGTCTGGTTTCTGGAAGTAATACCAGCTGCCCTGGGAGTTGACCCATCCGTATGCCATCGTTCCGTCCGTGTTCAGGAAATAATATTTTCCTTCTTTCAAGAGCCAGCCCGTCTGCATAGCTCCTTTGCTGTTTAAATAGTACCAGTTTCCATTGACATTCTGCCAGCCGGTCTGCATGATTCCATACATATCCAGCAGATATGTCTTTCCATCTACATAGCCCCACTGACTCGAGACCGGATTTCCGTCCGGCTTATATAAGGCCCATTTCCCGTCAGCCCGCTGTCTCCAGCTGCCGCCGCGGTAGGTATTGTGGATGTAGATCGTGCTGTTTTCTGTTTTTGCGTACTGCTGTGCCGCCTCGTTTCCCGGGCCTTTCGAGTACACGTAATCTTTCTCGCTGCCGAGTCCGCCGCCCGGATTGGAACCGGACGCTCCGGGGCCGACATTGGAAGTCCAGCCGTTGTTGTAGGCCGGGTTGTTTTCCGGCTGCTCCTGATAATATATGATATCGTGATCCTCCATGCCCGGACCAATGTTGAAAGCATAGGCAGTCATCCCTGCTGTTCCGGAGTCTGTAAGACTCAAAAGTACGGCACCGGCAATTCCGGCCGCTGCCGCCATCATCGTTTTCCGCGCTTTCCTCTTATCCTCATTTCCTCCACAGTTTCTCATTTTGTTTTGTATACTTTTCCAGCCTGTTCTTCTCATACCGCGTCCTCCGATACCGGTGTTATTCTCCCTCTTTTCCCAGCTCGTCCTCAAGCTTATCGCCGCGGAATACCACGCGGTAGAATAACTCCAGGGATTCTAAAAGTTCTTTCTTTTCTCTCTGGTACTGGCGGATCTTAAGGCCGCTGCCGATCTCATCGAAGAGATAATCCTGGTCCTCCGCCTCCACGCGGAACTCGAGGTTTCCTTCCGGGGTAAATTCAAGGAAGAGAATGCCGCCTACATCCTCGGTGAAGAGAACGCACATGATCTGCAGTTCCTTTTTGATGTTTTCCGGGAGAAGTTTGAATTTCTCGTTGAAGTAATATTTCTGCTGGTATGAGTTTGCACCGCAGAGAATGATGTTTTCCTGTTTATTGTTGTTTTCTGCCATGATATATGTTTGCTCCGTTTCCTGTTATATCGTGTGATTTTTCTCTTTATTGATTCGTTATCTAAGTTCTAATGCATATTTAATTCTTTATTTTATATAACCTGTCCATGGTTTCAGCATTTTTGAAGTTTAACTGCTTTAGAAAAAATTACAGGTATTTTAAAATATCAGATATTGAATCGATATGATAATCCGCCTTACTCTGGTCGAATCCGAACCGGTCATCTTTAAGGCCTGCAATCGACATTCCGGCGCGGTATGCCGCCTCGATGCCCACGGTAGAATCCTCCACAACAAAGCACTCGTCCTCACGGATTCCCAGAGTATCCGCTGTATAGTGATAGATCTCCGGATTCGGTTTGCTCTGTTTAAACTGCTTTCCACTGACGATGAGGTCAAATTCCGGGCGCATGCCCACCTCCTCCACGATCCTCGAGATCAGCTTCGGACCTGTGGAGGATACCAGTGCGACTGTATAGCCGCGGCGCTTTAATTCCTGCACTGTGGTCTTCATCTCCGGGCGGAAGATCTTCCGGTAATCGATCCGGCTGTAAATGTCTCTTTCGGCCCACTCCTTGATCAGTGTTTCCCAGGTCTCACCGTTATTCACGGCCCGTTCCATCACAGTCCAGCTATCCTGTCTGCTGCGGCCTACCATCTGGTTGATGTCTTCCATTGTCACCGCCGGGTTCTTTTCTTTTGCAAACTCCAGCAGGTATTTCATATATACAAATTCACTGTCTACCATGACACCGTCCATATCAAAAAGGACGGCGCGGATCGGGCGTGTGATCTTCATTTATTGTTCCTCTCCTGTTACATTCCACAAATCGGATTTTCCAATTCGAAAGCTCCGCATCAAACAATTCCGCCTGTGGTCCTGCTTTTTTCAAATGTCTGCCCTTTTCTCATTTCCGGAGCAATTTTTCAACCGTTTATCTCCAACACATGATTACCTGCAGAACCCGCCACCGGCAGCTCCCTGCAGATACATGGCACAGAAAAGAAAAAGGCGGCCTACGATCAAGCCGCCTATATTCTATCGTATTTCCCTCTATTTTGCAATAAGTCCGCGCATTTTCAGATAGTCGATCACGCACTCCACCATCTCATCGTAGGAAAGTTTTGTGGTATTGATCATCAGATCATAGTTTTCCAGATTCTCCCAACTCTTTCCGGTATAATAACGGTAGTAATCACGGCGTTCCCGGTCGATCCGTTTGATATTCTTTAAGATATCTTCCTCCGGGAAATATCCCTTTTCACGGACCTTGTTGATCCTCTCCTCGATCTCTGCGTACACGAAGATCCGAACAAGATTTTCCGTCCCGTCGAGAACATAGTCGGCGCACCGGCCGATAATAATGCAGGATTCCTCCTGCGCCAGTTTCCGGATGACCGATGACTGAAACCGGAACAGGTTGTCAGATGAGATCAGGTCAGATCCCAGAGACGGGGTTCCGTTTTCCGGAATCAGAGAGTGGATGATCCGGTATAACAGCTTATTTCCGGCTTTTTCATCGGCAAGGTGGAAATAGCTCTCGCGGATCCCGCTCTCCTCGGAGGTCATCTTTAAGATCTCCTTATCGTAAACATGAAGTCCAAGGCGCTCGCCGAGACGTTTCGCCATCTCCGCTCCGCCGCTTCCATACTGTCTTCCGACCGTGATCACAAATTTCTTATTCTCCGCCATAAATGCCTCCTTCTTCCCCTCCCGCCTCTCGGCAGATGTACCTGGAAAAATCATGGGAATGCTTTTTATTCTATCTGTATTTTACCATATATAGTTTGAAATTTTAAGTCTTTTTTATAATATTTTCGCTGTTTTTCAGCTCCTTCGTAAGTTTCACAATTACAAAATACAGGTATATAACTCATGTCTTTACAAGCAATGTCGGATATCCCAGCTTTCGAAGTTCCTGCTCCTGCCGTACTGCATTTTCCATATTCCGGAATGCCCCGGCGCGGACATAATAAAGTCCGTCCTTAAACGTCATAAACGCAGGGAATCCCTGGGATTTCAGGTGCTCCACTTCCCTCTCCGCGTTGGCTCTTACCCGATAGATCCCGGTCTGAACCATATAAAAGCCCGGCATCTCCTCGCCTGCCGTCTGCTTTTCCAGCTCCGCAAATGTCTGCACGATCCCATCCGCGATGGCATCCGCGGTCCGGCTCATGTTCTCATCGAAGAAGTCATTGTCCTTCTCATTGTCGATAAATCCAACTTCCACAAGAACCGCCGGAAGTGCTGTATCCCTGAGGACCACAAGATTCGGCCGCTCACTGATTCCAAGGTCGTTCCAGCCCACCGCCGCAAGCTTTTTGTTGATATTCTCCGCAAATGTCTCCGCATCGCCACCTCTCCCAAAGATCAGGCTCAGAGTTCCGGAAGCAGCCCCCGGCACCGCCATGGCATTCCGATGGATCGACAAAAACAGATCCGCCGTGGAGCTGTTCCCGATCTGCGCCTTCTCATATGGACTGTTGTATACATCGCCGACTCTCGTGTACTCCACCCGGACCCCCCGGCGTTCCAGGGCATTTCCGATATCATAAGACAACGCCAGCGTATCGTCCTTCTCCCGTCTGTTCCCATATACCGCCCCCGGATCACTCCCGCCGTGACCCGGATCAATGATGACACTGTTCTGCTTTGCCAAAATTATTCTCCTTTTTCATAAATTTTATGATATGATACAATCATTGAGTCCAAAATCTGCGCTGTCCGGATATCCACAGCGATTTTTTGAATGAATGATCGGATACCTTATCATATTCCCGTATCATCAGACCTGCGCCATCCATGTCTTAAAACTTTCCCTGGCAATCACACGAAAGGATCTCTTTACACCATGTTAATCGTATTCAACCAGATGGTGAGTCTCTTTCTCTTAATGCTCACCGGCTATCTCGCCAACCGATCCGGCGTGATCGATAAGACTTTTGAGTCGAAGGTCTCCCGGTTTATCGTAAATATCTCCCTGCCCGCGACGATCTTAAACGCAGTCACGGGATCTGATATGGCCCATGACCAGGAGATGTTGCCGATCTTTGTGGCGGCGGTCTCCATCTTCCTGGTGGCCCATGTGATCTGCCACTTTATTCAGAAGACCATCCGCTGGAACCCGACATATGAACTCATGTTAAACTACAGCAACCTGGGATTCATGGGAATCCCGATCATCTCCACGATTTACGGTGGGGAGTATGTGCTGCATGTTTCGATCTTCATGATGACATTTAACCTGAGTCTTTTTAGTTACGGAGTGTATCTGCTGTCAAAAGATGACGCAAAAAAAACTGCCGCAGCTGCTGTTTCTGAAGTGCAGGCTGCCGCCCCAGAAAACAGCGGTTCTCAGAAATCCACCGGGTTCAACGTCAAAAAGCTTCTCTCCCCCGGAATCCTCTCCGCATTCCTCGCCATCGGCATTTATCTTCTCGATATCCGCCTCCCGCAGCATGCGGTCAGCCTGTTTTCTACCATTGGTGTCACAACAACACCGCTTGCGATGATCGTCATCGGTTCCACTCTGGCCGGAGTGAAGTTTTCCACGGTGTTTACCGATAAGGAATTGTATCTCTTCTCCTTCCTGAAGCTCCTGGTTCTCCCGATGATCACCTTTTTCGTCCTGAGATTCTTTATCAAAGACCGTACATTATTGGAGATCTCCACGATCCTCTCCGGCTGCCCCATCGCTGGAAACGTGTCCATGCTCTGTATGGAATACAACCGGGATGTCACCCTGGTGTCGAAAGGGATCTGTATCTCCACTCTGCTGTCCATGATCTCGATCCCGATCGTGTCGGCGTTGGTTGCGATCTTATAAATATCTCTGCCGCAGGCCATCCAACAATTGGTTGGAAATTCCTGCGGCAGATTAAAAAACGCTGTTTTTGCAGCAAAAAGGACACCTGAACCAGAAATACCCTCGTATCTCTCGTTCAGATGTCCTTTTATTTTTCCTATGTATCTTATTCCTGTACCTGCACGCCTCGTGGACCTACATGGGTGGCAAATACCACCTGGGTACTGGTCTTGCCGAACTTCTGGAGCTGGCCGAGGAAGCTATCGAGCTGCATTGTGCTCTCGAAGGCAACCTTCATGATCACGGAGTATTCTCCGGTAACGCTGCTGCACTCTAAGATGTTCGGGATTCCTTCCGCGTAGTGATAGAATTTCTGCTTGTCCTCCGGAAGCACGTTGAGGTTGATGAAGGCGAGGATGTGATATCCGAGCTTCATCGGATCGATCTGTGCCTGGTAGGATGTGATGATTCCATCTTTTTCCAGTTTTTCAATTCTTGCTGAAACCGCCGGGGAAGAAAGGAATGTCTTCTCCGCGATCATTTTCAAGGACGCTCTCGCGTTATGCTGCAGGATCTGCAGAATCTCCCTGTCAATATGATCCATAATTATCTCCTTTGTTCCGGTTTTCAAGTATATTTAGCTGTGTCATATGCCCGGAACTCCTTATCTATATACAGATAACCGTTCAGCCGCGCCGCATCCCTGCGGCAGACATCTGTGATATCCAGACCACCAAACGATTCCTGCGTTCATGTTTTATCTATGCTGCCCGACCGTATTTTCGCGGATCCAGCACTGTTTTAAAGGCACCCGGCTACTGTCAGTCTAGTATTTCAGATCTCCCCGTGGAACACTTCCGCCGCCGGACCTGTCATAAATACAGTGTCCTTTTCTCTGTCCCAACGGATCAGAAGGTCGCCGCCGAGCAGTGTCACGCGGACTTCATCGTCAGTAAGACCGTTTAAGATGCAGGCGACCGCCGTCGCGCAGGCACCTGTTCCGCAGGCAAGAGTCTCTCCGGAACCGCGCTCCCAGACACGCATATTTACATGTCCGCGGTCCACGATCTCCACGAATTCCGTGTTGGTGCGGTTCGGGAATTTTTCGTGGACTTCAAAGGACGGGCCGATCTTTTCGATCTCCATATCCTTGATTCCATCCATAAATACCACCGCGTGGGGATTTCCCATGGACACGCCGGTAAAACAGTACTCTTTTCCATCCACCGTGATCGGCTCCCCGATCTCGGAGGTCGGCTCCGGACGCCCCATATCCACCGTCACAAGCTCTACCTTGCCGTCTTTTAATTTCATAGACAGATGCTTGATTCCGGATGCAGTCTCCACGTCGATCTCCGTCTTATCCACGATTCCGTGGTCATAGGCATATTTTCCGACACAGCGGATCCCATTTCCGCACATGGCACCCCGGGATCCATCCAGATTGTACATGTCCATCTGGCAGTCCGCAACCCTTGACGGCTTAATTAAAATCAATCCGTCCGATCCGATTCCGAAATGGCGGTCACTGACCATCTTTGCCGTCCCGCAGGGATCTTCCACAGTCTCTTCAAAACAGTTTACATAAACATAATCATTTCCGATGCCCTGCATCTTCGTGAATTTCATATTTTCTCTCCTATATGCTCCATCCCCTGTGCGAGGATCGTCTGGATGTGACCGTCCGCAAGAGAGTAGAGAACGCTCTTTCCTTCCCTGCGGAACTTGACAAGACGCATCTGCTTCAGGATCCGAAGCTGGTGGGAGATCGCAGACTGTCCCATTCCGAGAAGACTTGCAATATCGCACACACATAACTCCGACTGGCTGAGTGCATACAGAATACGGATCCTTGTGGAATCGCCGAAGACCCGGAAGAATTCCGCAAGATTCTGGAGCTCCTCGCCTTCCGGCATCACGTCCATCACCCGTTTTACCACCTTGTCGTGGACATGAATAAACTCACAGTGCGGGGCGATCTTTTCGTCCTCTCTGATACCCATGTTCCTGCTCCTTTACTGCTGCTGCCGCAGGTCATACGGACAGCAGCTCTTTCCACGCAGTTAGCGCACGAGAAGTTTGCTTACTTCGTACTGCTCCTCCGGGATGTCTTTCTTCATATTCAGTGCCTCCTGGATATCGAAATCCACGAACTTGCCGTCCTTGTAGGCTACGATACGGTTGCTCTTTCCTTCCGCCAGAAGCTCTGCAGCTCTCGCACCCATGATGGACGCGTAAACACGGTCCTTACAGGTCGGTGTACCGCCTCGCTGGATGTGGCCAATGATGGTGGCACGGGTCTCGATACCTGTCGCCGCCTCGATCCTTCTTGCCATGGAAGTGGAGTGTCCGATTCCTTCAGCGTTGATGATGATGTGATGCTTTTTGCCGCGCTTTCTGTTCTCAATGATCCGGTTGATCAGGTACTGCTCATTGCCGTCGTAGCGCTCCGGAAGGAGAATATCCTCCGCGCCGTTGGCAATACCGCACCAGAGAGCGATATATCCGGCATTTCTTCCCATAACCTCGATGATACTGCAGCGCTCGTGGGAGGTGGAAGTATCACGGACTTTATCGATGGCTTCCATCGCTGTGTTTACAGCGGTATCGAAACCGATCGTATAGTCGGTACAGGCGATATCAAGGTCAATGGTTCCCGGAAGACCGATCGTGTTGATTCCGAGAGCGGAAAGCTTTCCGGCACCGCGGAAGGAACCGTCTCCTCCGATCACAACGATACCATCGATACCATGTTTCTTACATACCTCAGCGCCACGCTTCTGGCCTTCCTCAGTTGTGAACTCCTCACAGCGGGCTGTGTAAAGGATCGTACCGCCGCGGTTGATCGTGTCCGCAACGCTGACGCTGTCCATATCTACGATTTCTTCCTGAAGGAGTCCGGCGTAGCCACGCATGATTCCTTTTACCTTCAGGCCTTTATTGATAGCGGTTCTTACAACCGCACGGATTGCCGCATTCATTCCAGGGGCATCTCCGCCGCTGGTCAATACTCCGATCGTTCTGACTTCTTTCTTTGACATATGGGTTTCCTCCATAAAAAAATTCTGTCAATCATTCGCCGTACACGTCCTTATTTTAATGTAACTGCTCAGTTTTTTCGCAGTCACATGCAAAAATCCATTCCGGATCGACTTCGCCGATGGGATTTTTGCCTTCCAGCCAATGTTCTCTTACGGTCAGCGCAGTGAATGCACAGACCTACCAAACAGTTCCATTTTAATACACTTTGCCCTTCTTTTCAATGACCTTTTGCACAACTTTGACATTTTTTTCACCAAGGATCTTATACAGGCGGTTCAGAAGATCCGGCCCTGCGAGGACTGCCCAGTTTTCGGAAAGTCTGCGCATTTTCCGTTCTTCTTTTAAATACATAATGACCCGGTCTTTTCCGTCGGAATCACGGAGTGCCGCCATGACATCGTCGATGTGGCTCGCGTAGAATGCCTGATTTTCGAACTGAAGCCAAAGCTCATTCGGGATATCGGTGAACGGGATCACTTCCTCACAGATCAGCTTTCCTACCGGGTCATCACCGATGGACGCCCGGCCGCGGATAAACACCTTGTTTTCCTCGGTGAACGCCTGACGGTTCTTCTCGTAGATCTTCGGGAACACGAGAACTTCCACCGTGCCCACAAGATCCTCAACGGTGATGAATGCCATGAGCTGGTTCGTCTTTGTAGTCTTCACCTTTTTCGACGTGATCATTCCGCCGATGACCACATTGGAATTATCCTCCACAATGGTCTTTCCGACCTCATCCACAACGAAATCGGAAGTTCTCGCCGTCACATTTTTCTCCCAGAGTTCCCGGTATTCCTCCATCGGATGACCGCTGACATAGATGCCGATGGTCTCCTTCTCGAATGCCAGAAGTGTCTGCTTGTCATACTCGCCCACATCCGGGAACGTGATATGGAAGTTGTCTTTTTCCTCCTCCGGGGCGATGTCAAAGAAGCTCATCTGACCTTCCATGACCGTCTTTTTCTCTTTTGACTTGCTCTCCAGAAGGTCACCGGAGACGATAAGCTTCTGCTTTCTCGTTCCCGGAAGTGTGTCCAGGGCACCAGATTTAATGAAGCTCTCCAGCGTTCTCTTATTGACTTCCTTGTTGGACATTCTGGACACAAAATCATCGAGGTTTTTGAAGAGACCGCCGCTCTCACGCTCGGCGATGATCACGTCCACCACGGCCCGGCCCACACTCTTGATGGCGGAAAGTCCGTAACGGATACCGTTTCCGGATACGGAGAAGCCGCTGTATCCCTCGTTGATATCCGGCGGCAGGATCGGGATTCCCATGTTCCGGCAGGCGAGAATGTACTCGGAGACCTTCGTGGTGTTGTCCATCACGGAGGTCATGAGCGCCGCCATGAATTCCTTTGGATAATAATATTTTAAAAACGCGGTCTGGTATGCAACCACCGCATAGGCCGCCGCATGGGACTTGTTGAAGGCGTACTTTGCGAAGTCCGTCATGTCATCGTAAATCTGGTTTGCCGTCTTCTCGTCGATCCCGTTGGCGATACAGCCCTTTACGCCCTCTTCCTCATTTCCGTAAACAAAGTTCTGGCGCTCCTTCGCCATGACCGCCGCCTTTTTCTTCGACATGGCACGGCGCACAAGGTCGCTTCGGCCGAGGGTATATCCGGCGAGATCTCGGACGATCTGCATGACCTGCTCCTGGTAGACGATACAGCCGTAGGTCGGCTTTAAGATCGGCTCCAGCTGCGGGCAGGTGTAGGTGATGGATTCCGGGTCATTCTTTCCCTTTAAATATTTCGGAATAAAGTCCATTGGACCCGGACGGTACAGGGAGATTCCGGCTATGATATCCTCCAGGGTAGTCGGCTTCAATTCCTTCATGAAGGTCTTGAAGCCGCCGCTTTCCAGCTGGAACACGCCCTCGTTCTTTCCTGTTCCGAGAGAATCCATGACCTTTTTATCATCATAATCGATGTGCTCGAGATCGAGCTTCACACCGCAGTTCTTTTCGATCATCTTCACCGCGTCCTGGATGACAGTGAGTGTGCGGAGTCCCAGGAAGTCCATCTTTAAAAGGCCCAGTTCTTCCAGCGTCGTCATCGTAAACTGGGTCACGATGGTGCCGTCGGCACCTCTCGATAACGGGACATACTCGTCAATGGAGGTCCTGGAGATCACGACACCGGCCGCGTGCATGGAGGTGTGGCGCGGGAGTCCTTCCAGACGCTTTGACATATCGATGAGCTTCTTAACCTGCTCATCGGAGTCATATAACGCCTTTAATTCCGGATTTTTCTTCAGCGCCAGATCCAACGTGATATTTAATTCCGCCGGGACCATCTTCGATACCTGGTCGCAGAGGCTGTAGGGCAGGTCCATGACGCGCCCCACATCGCGGATCACGCCGCGGGCCGCCAGGGTACCGAAAGTGACGATCTGGGCCACCTGGTCCTTCCCGTACTTTTCCACAACGTAGTCGATAACTTCCTGACGGCGCTCGTAGCAGAAATCCACGTCGATATCGGGCATGGATACTCGTTCCGGGTTCAGGAAACGCTCAAAGAGGAGCTGGTACCGGATCGGATCGATATCTGTGATTTTTAAGCAGTACGCCACGATACTTCCCGCCGCAGACCCCCGCCCCGGTCCCACAGCGATCCCATGGGATTTCGCGAAGTTGATGAAATCCCACACGATCAGGAAGTAGTCCACGTAGCCCATGCTCTTGATGGTTCCGAGTTCATAATCCAGGCGGGCGCGGAGCGTTCCGTCATCATTCGGATAGCGCATCGCGAAGCCCTCATCGCAGAGGTGGTTTAAATAGCCCCAGGAATCGTAGCCCTCCGGCACATCGAATCTCGGAAGTTTTGTGACACCAAACTCGATCTCCACGTTGCAGCGCTCCGCGATCTTGTGGGTGTTCTCGATGGCTTCCGGGGCGTATGGGAAGAGTCTGCGCATCTCCTCCTCGGACTTCACATAGTACTGTCCGCCCTCGTAGCGCATACGGTTCTCGTCGGAGACCTTTTTCCCTGTCTGGATACAGAGCAGGATGTCGTGGGCCTCCCAGTCCTCGGCGTTGATGTAGTGACAGTCGTTTGTCGCCACAAGCGGGATATTTAATTCTTTTGAGAGGCGCATGATCCCCTGATTTACCTGGCGCTGCATCGGAATCCCATGATCCTGAAGTTCAAGGAAATAATTGCCCTCGCCGAAGATCTCCAGATGGCGTTTTGCAGCCGCCTTCGCGTCCTCGTAGAGACCTTTTTCCAGGTATCTCGGGACTTCACCGGCAAGGCAGGCGCTTAAGGCGATGATTCCCTCGTGGTACTCCCGCATGACCTCCTCATCGATCCTCGGTTTATAGTAGAAGCCGTCCACAAAGCCCTTGGAGACGATCTTCATCAGGTTCTGGTATCCTGTATTGTTTTCCGCGAGGAGGACCAGATGGTAGTAGCGGTCCTCGCCGTGGACAGTCTCACGGTCAAATCTTGAACCCGGGGAGACATACACCTCGCAGCCGATGATCGGTTTGACCCCGGCCGCACGGGCTGCCCGGTAAAAATCGATCACCCCATACATGACACCGTGATCGGTGATCGCCATGCTGTCCATGCCAAGCTCTTTTGCCCGCGCCGCCAACTCTCCGATTTTACTGGATCCGTCCAAAAGACTGTACTCTGTATGGACATGCAAGTGTGTAAATGCCATCTGTCTCCTCCGTATTTTTTATCATCAATTGCAAAAGGACTGTCACCCCGAAAGGCGGCAGTCCCGTAATGTCGCTATATACAGACATGCTTCTTAGTTGTTGCTTAAATATTTCTCAATATCGTTTACTGCTTTCTCTTCGTCCACTCCGTCCGCTGTCACGACCACCTGCTCGCCGACCGGAAGATCAAGTGTCATCATGCCCATGATGCTCTTGGCATTGATCTTTTTGTTGTCGCTCTGGACGTAAATTGTACTCTCATAGCTGCTTGCAAGCTGCACTAACATCGCAATCGGTCGAGCCTCCAGACCAGAAGCAAGTTCGATAGTCACCGTACGTTTTGTCATAATAATCCTCCTCAATTGCACAAAGAATGGCGCTTACTAGTCTCCATTCACGTTTCGGTTCCCTGTTCCCGCAGTTTCTCCGCCATCTCACCAAGCTTCCTCAATCGATGGTTGACACCCGATTTTCCAACCGGCGGTTCCAGGTCTTCGCCCAGTTCCTTCAGCGTCGCTTCCGGTTTTAAAAGTCTTGCCTTTGCAATCTGCGCAAGACCATCCGGAAGACTTTCAAAGCCTACCGTGTCGCGGATAAACTCGATATCCTCGATCTGCTTCACAGCGGCTGACACTGTTTTGTTGATGTTTGCCGTCTCGCAGTTGACCTGGCGGTTGACATTTCCGCGCATCTCTTTCAGGATGCGGATGTTCTCCAGTTCCATCAGTGACAGATGGGCCTCCATCACATTCAGGATATCCACGATCTGGCTCCCCTCTTTAATATATACCACATAATAGCGTTTGCGGATGACTATTTTTGCATCAATGTCAAACGTTGCCATAATGGACTGGATCTGGCGGGCTTTCGCCTCTGTCGCGCAGACGATCTCAAAATGGTAAAACTTCTCCGGATCGCTGATGGATCCTGACGCAAGAAAAGCGCCGCGCAGAAATGCCCTGCGGCAGCAGGGGTTCTGAACGACCACGTTTCCCACAACAGAAAGATTCTCTCCGATCTCTCCGTCTTCCGTAAGAAGTTTTGTGGCTTTCAATACGCGAAGTGCATCCTCATGCTGTTTCACACAGACCGAATAGATCCTGTTTTTTCCCAGATGCGCGTTCCGCCGTATAGAAATATCAGTTTCTATATTAAATGTTTTTCTCAATAATGTAAAGCACTTTCTGGCAACTGTCACATTTTCCGTGTGGATCTTGATGCTGTAATGATCGTCCCCGGAAATCTGGATCCGTCCGCAAAGGCTTAAAATCGCCGCAATTTCGGCGATCTGGCAATGCCTTGCCGGACTCATATGCCTGGAAAGCTCTTCCTTGATCCTGGAAGAAAAAGACATACTTACTTTCCTCCATCCTTCCCCGCGTCCCTGTGTTCCAGCCGGATCTCGTACCGCCCGGACTCCGTCAGACGCTTAAATACTTCTCCTGCGATCGTCACCGAACGATGGCGTCCGCCGGTACATCCGATCGCGATCACGAGCTGCGTTTTTCCTTCCTGTTCATATTTCGGAATCACGAATTCCAGAAGATCATTCAGTTTCTTTAAGAACTCTTCCCCGGTACCACCCTGCATCACATAGTCCTGTACCGCCTGCTCCGTTCCCGTATGGAACCGGAGTTCCTCCACATAGTAGGGATTCGGGAGGAAGCGCACGTCAAACACCAGGTCGGCATCCGCCGGGATCCCATACTTGAAACCGAAACTCACGACTGTGATGAACATGCTGCTGCGTCCATCCGCTTCGCTGTAGAGATTTTCCAGCTCATGGCGCAGTTCTTTTGTCAGAAGTCTGCTGGTGTCGATGACCTGGTCCGCCTCTTTTTTTAAGAAGGCGAGCTTCTCCCGCTCCAGCTCGATTCCCTTTTCCACGCGGCCGTTTCTTGAGAGCGGATGGCTGCGTCTCGTCTCCTTGAAGCGCTTGATAAGAACTTCATCGGAGGAATCCAGGAACAGGATCGAGAACGGGTATTTGTTTTCTCTCCATTTCCGGATGATAATCTCCAGATTCGGCAGCTCCTCACCGCTTCGGACATCCACACCCAGGGCGATGTCCTGCTTTTCGCTCTGTCCGTTCATGACCAGCTCCGCAAATTTTTCAATTAAAAGGACCGGCAGGTTGTCGGCACAATAGAAGCCCATGTCTTCCAGTGTTTTTAATGCCGTGGTCTTTCCTGCGCCCGACATACCTGTCACGATTACAAGTCTCAACGAGAATTCCTCCCTGTATTGTGCACCTTTAAAATTCACCTAAGAGTTTTACTTCCAGCTCAAGATCTACCCCGGAACTCTCCTTTACCCGGCGTTTTACCTCATTGCAAAGTCCCAAAATATCCGCCGCCGTTCCATGATCCTTATTGATCACGAATCCGGCGTGTTTCTCGGAGACCGCGGCTCCGCCGACGGAAAATCCCTTTAAACCGGCATCCTCGATCAGTTTTCCGGCGAAATATCCTTCCGGGCGCTTAAAGGTGCTTCCGGCGCTCGGGTATTCTAACGGCTGCTTCTCTTTTCTCTTTCTTGCCAGCTCTTCCATCTGCGACCGGATCACCTCCGGATCGCCAGGTGTCAGCTTGAATGCCGCGCGGACTGTGAAAAGTCCCAGGCGCTCCAGACAGCTCGTTCTATATCCCAACTCCAGCTCCTCGTTTTTCATCAACTTCACATTTCCGTCCTGGTCCATCACATCTGCCCACAGGAGTACGTTCTTCATCTCGGATCCGTAAGCGCCCGCATTCATCATGACCGCACCGCCGACGGTTCCCGGGATTCCCGCTGCGAACTCCAGGCCGGTGAGTTCCTCTCTCGCCGCCGTGTTCGCAAGCTTTGAGAGCTTCACGCCTGCCCCGGCGATGATAATGTTTTCGTTTTTCTGAACTTCTAATTCAGCGAGACGCTCTGTGCTGATGATCGTGCCACGGAAACCTTTATCTCCCACGAGGAGATTACTTCCGTTGCCGATCATGTACCAGGGCTGTCCTGACTTTTTACAGTCCAGGACCGCCTCGCGGAGTTCTGTCTCTGATTCCGGAATCACGAACCGGTCTGCCGGGCCGCCGACGCGGAATGATGTGTGCCGCGCCATCGGCTCATTTGTTCTGATTTCCATGAATGTTTCTCCTTTTTATTCGCCTCTTTTAGCGATATTCGCCTGCACGCGGTTGTAGAGCTCCTGGGCCGCGTTGTAGCCCATCTTCTTCTGACGGTAGTTGACCGCCGCGGACTCTACGATAACTGCCAGATTACGTCCCGGACGGACCGGAATGTTGTGGCAGACAACTTTATTTCCAAGGAACTCCGTGTACTGGTCCTCAAGTCCGAGACGGTCGTATTCCTTATTCTTATCCCACTCTTCGAGCTTGATGACCATGTCGATGGACTGGGTATCTTTTACACTCTCGACACCGAACAGGGTCTTCACGTCGATGATGCCGATCCCGCGCACCTCGATGAGATATCTTGTGATATCCGGGGCGGAACCGACGAGAGTCTCATCGCTGACCTTGCGAATCTCCACAACGTCATCACTTACGAGACGGTGTCCACGCTTGATGAGCTCCAGGGCGGCCTCGCTCTTACCGATTCCGCTCTCGCCTGTGATCAGAACGCCTTCGCCGAACACATCAACGAGAACGCCGTGAATGCTGATGCACGGGGCAAGTTTTGCCTTCAGCCAGCGGATGACTTCCGCCATGGTATCGGATGTCGGCTTCGCGGAGAGCAGGCACGGAACACCGTAATGGCTGCAGAGTTCTGCGACCTCCGACTCCGGTGTCTGGTTTCTGCAGAACACGAGACATGGGATCTTGCTGGAGATCAGCTTGTCATACATGGCGATCCGGCGCTCTCTTGTGAGCCCGGAGAGGTACGCGATCTCCACGTTTCCGATCATCTGTACACGCTCATTGTCGAAATGTGCGTAGAATCCGGTGAGCTGAAGCGCCGGACGGTTCACGTCCGGGTGGGAGACAACGATCTTCTCGCAGTCCAGCTCCGGGGTCAGGTTTTTGAAATCCATTTTTTCTATTAATTCAGCTATTGTAACTCCGTACATGGCATAGTTCTCCTTTCCTGTATCTGGCCGCTGCCTCGAATCATGGCGGCAGTTCTTCGGAACAATTCGCAGCTATTCTATCGATTTAAAATACTGTGTAACTATTCAGTACCTTCATAGTTACACGCAAAAATCCATTCCAGATCAGCTTCGCTGATGGGATTTTTGCCCTCCAGCCTATGTTTTCTTACGGTCAGCGCAGCAAGTGCGCAGACCTACTGAACAGTTACAATACTGTTCTTTTTATCTTATATCCTGTCGGCATCGCTTCTGGCATAAATTTACAGCTCTGCGCACAGTTATCTCCATCCTATCATATCACAGGCCGAATGTCACGAGATTTTCCTGCTTCATCCCGTGCATTTACTCCGTGATCTCCGGCGCACGGTCCTTCTCGCGGAAATAGGCGTAGACGCTCTCCGCCGCCCGCTTATTCATGCCCTCCGTGCTCTCAAGCTCCTCCAAGGTTGCATCACGCACCGCCTCCAGTGACTTGAACCGGCGCATCAATGCTTTTCTTCTCGCCGATCCGATGCCCTCGATATCATCGAGGACTGAGTGTACCTGTGCCTTGCTCCGCAGACTTCTGTGGTACTCGATGGCGAACCGGTGTGCCTCATCCTGGATCCTCGTCACGAGCTTGAAGCCCTCGGAATGGCGGTCGATGGGGATCTCAACATTATTATAGTAGAGTCCCCTGGTCCGGTGATTGTCATCCTTTACCATGCCGCAGACCGGAATGTTAAGCTTCAGTTCGCTCAGCACACTCAGCGCGATGTTCACCTGTCCGCGGCCGCCGTCCATGAGGATCAGGTCTGGGAACCGCGTAAAGCTTCCGAAGCTTCCATCCGGTGCTTCCGCCCCGTCTTCCTGGTTCTTTCGCTCCTCTTCCAGCTCCTCCATGCCATGGGTGAACCGGCGGGTCAGCACCTCTTCCATGGACGCGTAATCGTTGGGTCCCTGGACGGTCTTTATTTTAAATTTCCGGTAATCGTTCCGCTTCGGACGTCCGTCCTCGAAGACTACCATGGAACCAACGGACTCGAAACCGCTGATATTGGAGATATCGTAGGCCTCCATCCTGCGGACTTTTTCCAGCCCCAGCCAGTCTCCCACCTGGTTCATGGCGCCGATGGTCCGGAGTTCTTCTCTCTTGATCTTATCCTTATCCTGATCAAGGACAAGCTTCGCGTTCTTCTGCGCAAGCTCCACCAGTCGCTCTTTCTGGCCTTTTTTCGGGATCAGGAATTTTACCGCCTGACCGCGGCGTTTCGTGAGCCACTCTGCGATGAGATCCATCTCCGGAAATTTTTCCTGCACCCATATCTCTCTCGGGATAAATGGAGTTCCCGCGTAGAACTGTTTTACAAAGCTTCCGATGATCTGGTAATTGTTGTCTGCCGTGGATGCGGAGACACGGAAATGTTCCCGGCCGATCATCTTTCCATCCCGGACAAAGAATACCTGCACCACAGCGTCCGCGTCGTCCCTCGCCATGGCAATCACATCCCGGTCTTCCATGCTATGGCTCGTGATCTTCTGCTTCTGGGCGACCTGCTTCACGCTGTTTAAGAGTTCCCGGTACTCGATAGCCTGCTCGTACTCCATCGCGTCGGAGGCCTCCATCATCTTTTCCTCCAGCATCGTCAGCACCGGAGTGTACTTTCCGTCCAGAAATTCGATGACCTCGGAGACAGATTTCTTATATTCCACCTCGGAAATATAGCCCTGGCACGGCCCTGAGCACTGTTTGATGTGGTAGTTCAGGCACGGGCGTTCCTTTCCGATGTCCTTCGGAAGATTCCTGCTGCATGTCCGGAGCTTCCAGAGCTTGTGGATCAGGTCGATGGTGTCCTTCACCGCTCCGGCGCTGGTATATGGTCCGAAATACCGGCATTTGTCCTTTTTCATGGTTCTGGAGAACAGGACTCTCGGGAACGGCTCGTCCGTAGTGACCTTGATGTAGGGATATGTCTTGTCATCCTTTAACATCGTGTTGTACCGCGGGCGGTGTTCCTTGATGAGGTTGCACTCTAAAACCAGGGCCTCCAGCTCGGAGTCCGTGATGATATACTCGAATCTCGCGATCCTGGATACCATCTTCTCGATCTTGGCCGTCTTGTTCCGGCTGCTCTGGAAATACTGGCGCACACGGTTCTTCAAGCTTATGGCTTTTCCTACATATATGATCTCATCGTGCTTATCATGCATGAGATAAACTCCCGGCGATGCTGGGAGTTTTTTTAATTCTTCTTCAATATTGAAAGGAGTATCATTCTCTGTCAACGCAATCTCTCCCCGTCAAACTTTCTGATCATCGCAAGGTGGCGCTTGATGAACATGATCTGGGATCCAACATCATCGCAGCCCACCGGCGGATGGATGTCCAGGACCATGCAGATATCATCCAGCTCTTTCTGGGTTGCATGGGTCTGGAGCTTTGTCAGGCATTCCAGCATCAGATCATAGTTTTTTTCGTCCATGGCATCGAAGAAGTCCAGGAGCTCCTGGTTGACGGGCTGGTCTTCATCTGGGGCCTGGGCGGTGATGTTTTTGGCGCTGCTGTCGCTGTCTGCCGACGGCTTCTGTGCTGCTGGTGCCTGCCGCACTGGCTGAGCTGCATTCCGAGCAGAATTTTCCGCATTCTGTGGCTTTACAAGCCGTACTCTCTCAAACCGATACTTCTGCACCGCATCCGGGTATTTCTCCCGGTCGACTTCCTCTAAAAACATGTCAAGCGGACGCACCCAGATCCTGAAGTCCCCGTAGAGAGCCTGGTAGACTACCATTTCTTCCCCGGTCTCTGAGTGGGTCGCAACCGCGATGATCTGATATAACTTATTTTTAAAGTGCCGGTAGAATTCTCCCGGCACTGGTGTTTTACGAATCTGATTCATTTTGTTCTCCATTTTTACTGTTGAGCTGTTTCGGGCTCTGTCTCGGCAGATGTTTCTCCACCATCCGAACTGGCTTCGCCTTCGCCCAAAACTTCCGCTGCCGCTGCACTGCTTCCGTCCCCGGAAAGTCCCTCTAAATGGTACTTATTCGCCGCACTCCACAGCATCCACTCCTCGTATCCGGCATCCTGGACGGCGCGGACTTCCTCCGCGACCTCAGCATCACCGTAGGTGATATAATTTCCTTCCCCGAGATATGTGGCTGTAAAGTCCTGAAGCCACGGGCGGACGATCGCCTGGCGGCTCTCATGGTTGTCGGCTCTAGACGCATCCAGCAGGACCTTTCCAGACTTCTGAAGCGCCCCGAAGATCGTTTTATACGGTTCCGTATCCGGGTGTTCCAGCCCGAAGTTTCCAGAGCTGTAGTGGGACGGGTAGATCATCGGGCAGATATAGTCGAGAATCTTCGCCATCTCCGTATAATTCTGTCCGACGGCAGTGGAATCCACGCCGCTTCCGATGATCGTGCCGAACACATCCGCAGAGACGAAAAGTCCCTGGGACGCGAGATTTTCATATAAATAATTGGTACACTCCAGGATCGTATCCGTCTTGGAACGCCCCCGGATCACTGCTTCGTCGTAGACGACCTGACCTGCCGACGCCTCGTTCGGGAATCTCAGATAGTCGAGCTGGACCTCATCAAAGCCGAGATCTTTTGCCTCTGTTCCGACTTCCAGAAGATAATCCCAGACCTCCTGGCGGTACGGATCCACCCAGTACATTCCCTGGCGGTCCTGGTACAGGCTTCCGTCCGGCAGTTTCAGGCTCCACTCCGGTTTCTTCTCCGCGAGATAGGAATCCCTGAAGGCCGCGACTCGCGCGATCACATAGAGATCCTTCTTCTTGAGGCTCTCGATCAGGCTTTTCATGTCCCGTACATACGGGATACTGGCACCGATCTCGTTCACTGTCGCCGCATCCACCGGACATGTGATCCGTCCCTGATCCTCCTTAAAGTCTATGACCACCGCGTTGATTCCCGCAGTCAGGGCCCCGTCCAGAACACCGTTTAAGACTTCCTCATTTCCGGCCACCGGCCCCGTAATGTAGATGCCGCGGACCTTCTTCGCCTCGCGCCCCGGAAGCGCCGGGTTCGAGGAGTCAACGATCCGCACGGAGATCGTCTTATTTTTATCTTCCCCGGCATCCTCGATCACCAGGACACCGCTGGTCTCCTGGGTGCTCTCCGCCGCAGCTGTCATCTCTGCTGTCTCTGTCTCCTCCGCCGCAGGTCTGCTGCATGCCGATAACAGGAACAGGCCCGCCATGGAGAACGCAAATAGCATTTTTTTCATGTTCGCTCATCCTTTATTTCAATCCACAGTCAGTAATTTCACGGAGACTGGCACATTTATTGATTCCTTGTCAACAGGGAATACTGATTTTTCTCCGTCACTACTGCCATTAAGTTTTCCTGCAGTTTATTTCATCATCTGCCAGGAGATAAGAACTCAGGTTACCACCATAATATCATAAGTATATGGATTTGGGAAAGAAAAATTAAAAAACTACTGTTCAAAATGAGGTTTTTGATGGATAATAGATAGATAGGTACGAACGGCTGCCAAAAGCCGCAGGTACGAAAACTTTTTGAAAATGATCCGGATGTCTGCCCCACAGCTGTTTCAGCCGGATGTCTTTCCTGGAAACTCCAGACCGGCTCATTTTCATTTAATATGACTATTAAGAGGAGAAAAACAAATGATCAAGCAGGGTTTCGACAACGACAAATACCTCGCCATGCAGTCTGACCATATCCGCGAGAGGATCAGCAAATTCGGCGATAAATTATATCTGGAATTTGGCGGCAAACTGTACGATGATTACCATGCATCCCGTGTACTTCCGGGCTTCGAGCCGGACAGCAAGCTCCGCATGCTCATGCAGCTGGCTGACCAGGCAGAGATCGTCATCGCCATCAATGCCGCTGATATCACAAAGAACAAGGTTCGCTACGATCTGGGCATTACATACGATCTGGATGTACTGCGCCTGATCCATGTATTCACCGACCGCGGACTCTATGTCAGCAGTGTCGTAATTACCCGCTACGTTGACACACCGGCGATCCAGCAGTTCAAACACAAGCTGGAGAAGCTTGGCCTTAAGGTATACCGCCACTATGAGATCGACGGCTATCCGAGCAACATTCCGCTTATCGTCAGCGATGAAGGTTACGGAAAGAATGACTATATCGCGACGACACGTCCACTCGTTGTCGTTACAGCTCCGGGGCCGGGAAGTGGAAAGATGGCGACCTGCCTTTCCCAGCTGTACCACGAAAATAAGCGCGGCGTAAAGGCCGGATACGCGAAATTCGAGACATTCCCGATCTGGAACCTGCCGTTAAAGCACCCGGTAAACTTAGCTTACGAGGCCGCAACTGCAGACTTGAACGATGTGAACATGATCGACCCGTTCCATCTCGAGGCTTACGGAAAGACCACCGTCAACTACAACCGCGACGTTGAGATCTATCCTGTGCTCAGCGCCATCTTTGAGGGAATCTTCGGCGAATGCCCGTACAAATCCCCGACCGATATGGGTGTCAACATGGCCGGTCTCTGCATCTTCGATGACGAGGCATGCCGCGAGGCTTCCTGCCAGGAGATCATCCGCCGCTACTACCAGGCTCTTGAGAAGGTCGTAAAAGATGATTCCTGCCAGAACGAGGCATACAAGATCGAACTGATCATGAAGCAGGCAAAAATCTCCCCGAAGGACCGCGTCGTTGTTCCTGCCGCTGTAAATCTTGCGAAAGAGACAGATGCCCCGGCTGCTGCCCTGGAACTCCCGGACGGAAAGATCGTTCTCGGTAAGACAAATGAGCTCCTCGGCGCTTCCGCTGCCGTTCTCTTAAACGCAGTGAAGGAGCTGGGCGGAATCGACCACTCCATCGACCTGATCTCCCCAGAGTCCATCGCTCCGATCCAGGAATTAAAGGTCCGTTACCTCGGCAGCGGCAACCCGAGACTGCACACCGATGAGGTGCTCATCGCCCTCTCCACCTGTGCTGCTACCGACGAGAACGCAAGGATCGCTTTAGAACAGCTCCCGAAGCTCCGCGGCTGCCAGGTACACACAACAGTTATGCTGTCCAATGTGGATAAGAATGTCTTTAAGAAGCTCGGCATCGGACTTACCTGTGAGCCGGTGCAGGAAGATAAGAAAATTGGGTAATTCCTAGATTGCAAAGACCGCCGTCTGCCAGTAGGATGTCCTGCGACAGACGAGCGGTTCTTTTTTCGTCCGACACTCTGTAGAAATGCAAAGTTTGTCGGAAAAAATGATTGCTTTTTCGACAGAATGTACCTACAATAGGTAGGAAGAAAACTTTGGAGAATCAGATCATGAATCAGAAATTAAGAAATGCACTTTACGCAGGCCTCGGCACTGTTTTTGCGGTCATGCTCGCGAATCCGGCTATAGCCTATGCCGGAACATGGTCCAACGAAGGCGGACCGAACCAGTGGAAATACTATAACGATGACAATACAAGCGCCGCCGACGGCTGGTACTGGATCGACGGGGATCAGGACGGCTTGGAGGAATGCTATTATTTCGATAAAAACGGCTTTATGATGGCGGACACAAGAACACCGGACGGTTTCCAGGTAAATTCCGACGGATTCTGGACCGTAAGTGGACAGGTACAGAAACGTGAAACGCCGGTGCAGGACCTTCCAACCGGACTTCATGAACAGGAAGGCGGGCTTATCTACCGCGACGAGGGCGGCGAGCTCGCTGCGAACGCCTGGAGAAGCTCGGACGGAAGCTGGTACTATTTCGACGCTGCGGGTCATGCCGTCAAGGGATGGCAGTATATTGACGGATACAAATTCTACTTCGATGAGAATGCCTGCACGCTGGTCCAGAACCTTGAGGGCATCCTCTCTGCACAGTCTTTCCAGATCGTTGTGGACCGTGCCCGCTGCCAGGTAACCGTATATGCCCCGGACGATAGAAACGGATATATCATTCCTTACCGGACCTTTATCTGTTCCCCGGGAAAAGAAAACTCCCAGACTCCAACGGGAACCTTTAAAACCACACGCAAATACCGATGGCATGCCCTCGTCGAGTCCACATACGGTCAATATTGTACAAGACTCAGCAACACCAGCATCCTCTTCCACAGCGTCCCGGGAAAGACCACAAGCATTCACAACATTACCGCTGAGGAATACAACAAACTCGGCGCTCCTGCCTCCCACGGCTGCATCCGCATGACTGTTGCCGACTGCAAATGGATCTACGACCACTGCCCGTCCGGCACTGTCGTCACCGTAGGCGACAATCTTCCGGCACCGTTTGACAGACCGGAAGCCGAGAAGATTCCGGAAGGTCAGGATTGGGATCCTACGGATCCGGAAATTGGATAAACTAATCGAGTAGGAGGCGGTGGCTAACCGCCGTCCTCTCACAGCACCGTACGTACCGTTCGGTATACGGCGCTTTCAATAGTTGACGTGCACAGACTGGTAGGCTCTGGCTAAATCATAATAGCCACTGTTTATCAGTCTTTCTTTATTCAGCGCCCAAATCACAGCTTTGTTATTACTGATATACCAATACTTTCTGCGACTGTTTGCTATTGTTGCCGCATAGTGTTCTGGAATTCCCAGCTTGACTAGATTTTTATATTTCGTTCTAGGTTTCTTCCACTGTTTCCATATACACATACGTATTCTGTGATAGAGCCATCCGTTAATGTCATCTATGTTGTTCTTCATACTTGCAATTCCGTAGTAGTTAAGCCATCCCCTCGCATACACCTTGATTTTCTCAAGGCTTGGCTTGATTGACTGACATCGCTTACGGGAAGATAACTCCTTCAGTCTAGACTTAAACTTCTTCCATGACTTCGGATGAACTCGGACATAAATGCCTTTTCCATTCCTTCCCAATGCAAAGCCAAGGAATTTAAAATTTCGGATTGCAAACACGCTGACAGTACGGCTCTTTTCTCGGTTGACTGTAAGTTTCAGCCTCTCCTCAAGATATTTTGTACTGCTTTCCAAGAGTCTCTCTGATGCTCGCTTGCTCTTTGCAAGAAGCACGATGTCATCTGCATATCTTATGCATGGAACACCTCTTTTCAGGAATTCCTGGTCGAACTCATTGAGATAGACATTTGCAAGCAATGGTGATAGATTTCCACCTTGTGGTGAGCCTTCCTCTGTGTCGATGACCACTCCATTTTCCATTACACCGCTTTTCAGATAGCGCTTTATCAGTTGCACTACTCTTTCATCCTTGACATTCTTACGAAGAATGTTAATGAGGATTTCGTGATTTAGAGTATCGAAGTATTTTGATAAATCAAGAACTACAGCAAATGTATAGCCTTGTTCTGCATACTCTTTGACCTTAAGTATTGCATCTTTTGCACTTCTGTTCGGACGATAGCCATAGCTACCCTCTGCAAACAGCAGTTCATAGATTGGCACTAACTGTTGGGTTATTGCCTGTTGAAGTGTACGGTCTATCACTGTTGGTATGCCAAGCTTTCGCACACCACCATCTGGTTTGGGAATCTCAACTCGTCTTACTGGAGACGGAGTATACTTTCCACAATAAATGCGGTCGGTTAACTCTTGTTGATGTTCCTTTAGATATGGAAGAGCCTCTTCAATGGTCATGCCATCAATTCCCGGCGCTCCCTTGTTTGCCTTAACTCTCTTATACGCTCTGTTAAAGTTGTCTTTATACAGTATCGCTTCCAAAAGTCTCGGCTGTGCACTGTCTCTTTCTTTCCATATCCGATTGAATGACCTAGACGCTTTCGCATACCCTTCATGTTCCGCATTATCTCTTTGCGAACAGCCATTGTTTTCAACGTTTTCTGCCATAGACGGTCATTCCTCCTTTCTCGGTCATACTCAAGACTCCTACTGATTCGGTCCTTCACCTCTCGGCTACTATGACCTCTGCTGACTTCTGTGCGTTCAGCATTGCTTTATGCAATGGTTACCTCTTTCAAGGCATTCCGCACAGACCTCCCCGGGTACCACACGTTTCTTTCTCTCCATCCATCCGTTACATTTACCATACATGATTCCGTGTAGTTATCGGGCTTCGGCTTGTAAAGCAGTCTTACCCTCATGCATGGCCTTCTATGTAATTTCTGTTCGTCAGACCGGAGATTTGCCCGTGGTTAGTCTGTTCCCACATCCGGCTTCCTTCAGATTCCACCTCGCGATGGACACCCTTACCTTCGGCTATATCCTTCCCACTACCGGGCGGATTCGGGACTTGCACCCGCTAGAAACGTGCGCCGCCGGGCGCACTTTACAAAAAGGACCTGACACTCGCCAGGTCCTTTGTGTATTTCAACTGCTTCATTGCTTAGTTCTCTTTTCCACCAATAGAACGGCTGCCATATTATTTCACTGTAATTTCTGATATTTATACCAAAGCATTCTGCTCCTTCAATATTTCCCTGACATGCTCGATTTCCGCTCTTTCATCCGCCGCCAGACACGCTGCCCCGACGCCTGCTGCATGCCCGGTCGCAAAGCATGTTCCCATAACACGCACAGCCGCAAATGCCGCCTCATCCGCCGAGATCATTCTGCCTGCCCCAAACAGATTTTTCACATTCTCCGACTGAAGTGCCCCGAGAGGAATGTCAAAATAGCTTCCCGACTTCACTTCCATATAAGTCGCCATCTTGTTGACATCCCTGTGAATCTCCGGTTTCCATCCGCCCCGGGCCACACCGTCCGGGCGCCTTCTCCCGGAGATCACGTCGTCCGCCGTGATCGTCTCCTTTCCCACCAGCTTTCTCGTCTCCCGAAAACCGATCGACGGTCCGATCACCGCCAGCTCACTGTGCTCCATTCCCGGCATATAGGTTCGCAATGCCTGAATATATCCGAGCACCTGCTTTCTCGTCTCCCTCTCCATCCGTGTCATCTCTTCTGCCGAAAGTCCTTCCGGAATAATGCTCGGAAGAAGGACATGGACGATCCCGGAGTTTTCCATTCTGAGGATAAATCCTTTTTCTCTGGTAAGATTTCTGATTCCTTCTGCCTTCGCTCTCACCACTGCCCGCTCAACCGCCGCCGGTGACAGATCCACATCCGCTGCCACACCGCTCAGCCGGAAGGTCAGCGTCGCTGCCTGCGGATGTCCGCCATCGGTTCCCCATATGAGCTTCGCACCAGCAAGTCTGGACAGATTTGCGTCTCCGGTTGCATCCACGAATGCCTTTGCCGAAACGGTAAACAGGCCCTCATCATCCGCACACTGAATCGTCCGGATCTCATTCTCCACAGTCTCTGCACCAATCAGCACCGTATGTAAAAAATAATCCACATGCTCCTTCTCCAACAGGTTGTCCAGTGCACATTTCAGATACTCCGGCTGAAAGATAATATCCCGGTTCCCGGATTCGGAAATCTCCTCGGCGATCGTCGGCCCAAGTGCCCTCATCTCATCCAGCACAAGCTGCCCGATCCCTTTCACCACCCGCACCGGATCCGATCCGCATGTATAAAATCCACAGAAGCAATTAACCCCTGAGTTCGCCGCCTCTCCGCCGAGATAAGCATTCCGCTCCACCAAAAGCGTTTTCGCTCCCGCCTTCGCTGCTCCGACTGCCGCGGCCACACCTGCAGTACCGCCGCCAACAACTACTATATCATATTGATAGGAACGCTCCATATCAAGATTCACTCCTTTTTGTAAGCACATGTTGTCAATCAAGTCAGAGCCACTACTCCCGCCGACATGAATTTACGATGATTCACGATCGGAAAAAGGTGTGGCTTATCTGACCAGGGTGAACTACCCATTGTCTTAAGCTAATGGGCTTCCTGATTCATCGACCTCGTAACCTACTATCTCCACAGGCGTTAATTTGGGCAGTCCCTGCCCTATATATTTCTTTATGCTATTTGTCTTAATCCTTCTGTCAGTATATTTTTCGCGGCATTGATATCCCTGTCATGTTCTGCTCCGCATTTCGGACATATCCATGTCCTCACTGACAAATCTTTTGTATCTGGATTCTGATACCCGCAAACAGAACATAATTGACTACTGGCATAAAATGTATCTATTTTGATGTATTTCCTGCCATTCCATTTTGCCTTATACTCTAACTGTCTTGTCAGCTCATACCATGATACATCACTTATGGCTTTTGCCAGATGATGATTTTTTACCATGTTTTTTATCTGTAAATTCTCTGAAACTATCACTTGGTTTTCGCTGATAATCTCATGTGAAACTTTATGTAGATAATCTTTTCTTATATTCCTTATTTTCTCATGGCATAATGCTATCTTTTTCTTTGTTTTATAATAGTTCTTGCTTCTCTTTCCTTTATGTGACAGTTGCCTTTGCAGCTTTACAAGCTGTTTCTCGTATTTTTTTATAATTTTTAGATTCCCATATACCTTCCCATCGGAAGTAATACATAAATCTTTAATTCCTAAATCGATTCCTATGTTATGATTTGTATGTGCCAGTTCCTTATGCTCCGTTTCTACAAGTATGGACACATAGTATTTTCCACTGGAAACCTGCGAAACGGTCGCTGACTTAATCTGCCCACGATATTCCCTGTGTAACCTTGCTTTTATCGCTTTTAATTTTGGCAATTTTATCTTCCCTGTCTCAAAATCTACCGCAATATTTCCATTTGTGAAGTTTGTTGTGTATGATTTATGGTTATCGTGTTTGCTCTTGAATTTCGGATATCCCGCATGTTCCTTAAAGAATTTTTGATATGCGGCGTCCATGTGATAGATTGCGTTAGTCAGAGCAAATTTATCTATTGCTTTTAACCATTCATAGTCTTTCTTTAATTCTCTGTTACAGTAATTATTACAATCCGTTTTACTAACTGCCTTTTTCTCTTTCTCGTATATTTCTTTCCGATATGCCAATGTCTGATTGTAAACAAAACGGCAACAGCCAAATGTTTTTGCAATCTGAATTCTTTGTTCGCTATTAGGATATATCCTGTATTTATATGCTTTTAACACCCACTGTCGCCACCTTTCTACCCTTGATTTTCTATATATTTTCTCAATATCTATTCTGATACATTTCCTACACTGCAGACAAAATGTCCGTCCGTTCAAAAAGTATGTTCTTTCGTAACTATTCAGTAGGTCTGCACACATGCTGCGCTGACCGTAAGAACACATAGGCCAGAAAGCAAAAATCCCATCAGCGAAGCTGATCTGGAATGGATTTTTGCTCGTAACTATGAAGGCACTGAATAGTTATGTTCTTTCCAGAAATGTTTTCGTAGATAATCCGGATATCTTTTCCAAATATGATAGGTTGTATAACTCTTCATCAGATTTACTATTTTACTGATAGACATTGTTGGTTCTGTTTCTATCATGTAATGAATATGATCTTTATCTGCCTCCATATATCTGATAATGACTTTATGCTTTTGACATATCTCATAAGAAAACTGCTTTATATCATCTGATATTTGTTTTGACATCAGCAATTTCTTTCTATACTTGCATACGAAAATAATATGATACTGTAACAAATATTTGTGTCTGTTTTTTGATTTTCACGTTCCCATAACGCAAGTATAGCACAAACCTCCACTTCCGGCTACCTTAACCCACCGTCTAAAGCCAGCGGGATTGCGGTAGCCCTATTTCAAGTCGAAATATTTGCACAACTATAACAGAAATTTTAAAAGTCCCTGACACCCGGCTGTCACATCCCGCCAGGTATCATCAAAATTCCCGGTATACCACGGATCCGCCACATCCGGCACCTTATCCGGGTTCCGCTTTCCGGCTTTAAGCTCCTTCCAGCCATCCCCGGCAAATTCCAGCATCTTATAGATCTTCTTCTCGGGATCACCGCCCGCGATCTGCGTTATATTCCGGACATTCGCCTGATCCATCCCGATCAGATAATCGAATTTCCGGTAATCCTCCCTTTCCATACATCTCGCAGTCTTCCCCGCGCAGGAGATGCCTGCCGCTGCCAGCTTCTTTCGCGTTCCGGGATGTACCGGGTTTCCGGTCTCCTCATAGGAGGTCGCCGCGGATTCGATATAAAATTCAGCGGAAAGGTTGTGTTTTGCCACGAGGTCTTTAAAGTAGAACTCGGCGAGTGGGCTTCGGCAGATGTTGCCGAGGCAAATAAAAAGTATTTTTATCATCTTTTTATATCTCCATTTAAGTCTTGTATTTCTTCTCAAACACTTGATATTTCAGGGTTTTCCGACTTTTGAATTTTCCTTTCTTTTTAAGGTATCTTCTCAAATCTTCTCGTATTTTCTTATGTTTTTCCCTGCAATCTTGGTAAATCCGTTGGTAAAGCAAGCGTCCTTACCAACGGGCTTTTTTAACTATTCGCTATCCGATATACTTCTTCCTTTGCATCATCAAAATTTACATGGGTGTAAGTGTTCAAGGTTACACTGATGTCTGCGTGACCCATGATATACTGCAAGGTTTTTGGATTCATCCCGGATTTTGCCATATTAGAGCAAAAGGTGTGCCTGCATACATGTGGATGTGTC
>PVML01017530.1_pt1 | contig 49554 bp, 84 predicted proteins | sample 1853371 | NCBI WGS metagenome assembly PVML01 (sample SAMN08533508, study PRJNA380276) | Human gut metagenome, whole genome shotgun sequencing project. | isolation source: participant 1, chromium library | host: Homo sapiens | collected 2017 | reverse complement strand
AAAATTCTCTTTAGTTAATTCTCTTCCACACTTAGGACAAAATCTAAAGCGATTATCATTATTGACTTGTCTTTTACTTCCTGACAAAGCAATTCCTGTCATATTTAAACATTCATCAATTTGAACCATTCTAAAATCATATTTTCCACCACATAATTCACAACTATTATTCATGATCTTTCACCTCCAAAGGAAAGTTAAATTTACTTGGCTTTTACTCACAAAAATTTTTAGCCCATAAGATAGTTCCATCATTGTTGCAGGTTAATTCAATCCCATATTTTGTTTTAAACCACATGTCAAGCCATTCAAGGAAGTCTTTTGTAACATTAATAATGTAGCTACTAACACAATTCGTATTTGGCAATGCAATTTCCATCTGTGGAATACGTGAATATTCTGTTGCCCCCCTCATATTCATATCTGAATGGGCAACCCTTAACCGCCAATTCGTTATTCAATTCCATTACCATTTCTCTTGTTATCTTCATACTATTACCTCCGTTCTTAAACCCATAGTAAACTTAGATTTCTTAGTGTTAAAACTGTGACCGAATTGTTATCTTTAATACACCATCTATAATATCCCAGCTCTTAACTGTGAAATATCCATAGGAAGAAATTACTTCCTGTACATGATTATATCTATGTGTACTAAAATCATAACTATCGTAAATTTTAATATGATTATCTCCATTAAAATTTTCAAGAAAATCTTTTATTTTCATACACTACTATTCTCCTTTCCGATGTTACAGTAAAGTTAAGTTTTATCGGGTTATTATATTTTTTTTAATTCCACGCCATATATATTTTCAACAACACCAAGCAAAGTATCATACCAACTACCCATTAGTCCGTTCCATAAGCAATACTGTCTGAATACATCATACTTATCTAACTTCATTATTTCTTTATCAGAAGATGTATCATTTTCATTTAGTCCCATACGTTGCCTTATAGCTTTCATTATTTCGTCATTGTATTTTTCCATTTTATTATTTCCTTTCTTACCGTTGAAAACTTGGATTCATTGGCTATTATTTGTCTTCTAAGTCCAAAACATTTTTTACAGCATCTTTTATATAATCCATTTCAAATTTGTAATTCACCATTTCTCTTAACGATTCTTCTAATTTATACGAAATGGATTCTTCAACTACATTTCTCACATAGTTTATCATAACCTGATCCCATTGATTGTTGCAACATTTAGACACATCTACATCGGCGGCTGCATCCATATTATAATCGCTCCAATCATATTGTGTATTCATAAATGTTGTAGATAAATCATTGTCTTCACACTTTTCATACAACCATTCTGCAACAGAAATCGAATGTAACTCTTTGCCAATTTTATTAAACGCATTATCATCTGTAAATAACCAATATTCTTTATCACTTGACAAATAGCAGGTTTTTTCATTATTTAATCGTTCCGTGATTTCGTCTGTTATCCATTCAACACTCACAATTTTCATGTAATTTATCTCCAATCTTCAAATGAATCTATGCCAGTCCAATCATTTTCTCAAAATACATTGCTGCTTTACCATTTCCACCTTCATGTTTATATCCAATACATCCAATCAATGCAGAATCCAGAGATAAATATGAATGGTTTGTATCACTATAATTGATATATCCATGATAATATGTTTTATTCTCTTTCTTATGAATATACTCTACAATCTGATATTCTTCAATGCAATGAATCTTAATCACGTTGCCCCATGTAAATTCTTTTTCTATCAGTTCCAGCTTTTCATCATGTGTTGCTTCTCTCACATCGTCATCAGTAATTGTATCCAGTAAACTAAATGAACAGCTTCCATAATTGCACGGATGGAATTTAAAATCATTTTCGCTTTTTACTACTGTTCCAATTTGATTTTTATATACAACAATATCTCCATATTTCATATATTTTCACCCCAACCTAATCGCTAATTAACCGATTCTCAATTTTTCTCAATAAATCTACCCTTTGTTCTTTTACTTCATCAATCCAACCACCATCATGTTTCTGAACATATCTGATTGTTTCAAAAGCCTTTAATCTCAGGTCTGTCATTGGATCATTCTGAATTTTTTCAAAAAAATCTTCGTGTTCATATAAAACACCAAGAATTTCTTCATCTATACCATTTATTGAAATATCAACTATTTCACAAGCAAGAACTTTTTCATCTGTATCCCCGTTCTCAATCAATTTTATAATATCTTCTTTTAAGTTTTTACTGTCAACTAAATCCCACATTGTATCTAAAGCTCTATCATTAGATAGCACCTCATAACTCCATGCACCCATATCTATATTCTCCTTTCCAATCTTTCATAAAGAAACTATTATTTACTTGTATTCAATATATTCATCATCGCTTTCTTCAAACTCACTAATAAGTTTGAACAATTCAACTTCTGTCACAATCTCAAATTCTCCACAACTATAACCTGATTCATAACAACAATCATCACCCTCATAATGATCATTGAAACTTCCACATACAGGACAATAATCAAAGTCTGCTGTAGTCCCATAACTTATTTCCCAGTTTCCGTTTTCAAGACGGTTATAATCAGTCCAAAAGCCATAGCAACCTCCGTTGCTACATTTTGCAGGGTTGTATCCTGTGTAATCGCAGAATCGTACCATATTTATTCCATCTAAATTATGTTTTTTCATATTAATCACTCCCATCTTTATTGTTTCAAATCTCAAATGAAACTTTTGAAACTTTTTATAAAAAATTTATATCATTATAATATACTTCAAAACAATTAAGCATATTGATAACATTGCTAAAAGTATTTGTCTTAACACCCACATCATTTAGCATTTCATGAACAGATGCTTTGAATAATTTTGCTAAATGTTCATCCTCGGAAACAAATTTCACGAACAACCATTTCTTTTGATCGTCTGGTAAATTTAATGCCATCTCTAAAAGATGCTCTGCTGTTTCTTCATTATTTTTTTTCACATCCTCAGATATTTTTTCTAATTCATTTTTTGTAATATGACAAGGTTGATTTGAAACATAAATTCTGTACAAATCTTCTCTACCTTGAATTGCTGAAGAATATGTTTTTTCGTTCCATTCTCCAGAATAATTATTACCTAAATAATTTTTAACAACTATATTTTTCATATTTACTCTCCTTTTATTGAATATTGTTTTTCACTTAAACGGGTTTACTTCTGATGTAAATTTGTTAAAATAATCTGAATTTACATCAGGGTTTATATTTGAAATTGTAAACCCTAAACTCTCTGCTCTTAATTCTTTAATTATAAAATCATCATCCTTGTATCTCAAAACTAAAAATACACGATCTTCATTTCTGATTATCTCATCACCATCACTGATTATATAATATTCTTCAAATCCTTCAACTAAATGTTGAACATAATTAGATAATATGTAATATTCTTTAAATTCATCTTTTTCTTCTTGAATTTCTACATATTGTTCTTCGAGATATTCTTTATAAAATCTAAGCTGACAATATAAATATGCCGCTTCGTTTGTTTTATAGCCAAGAGCTTTTACTTCTTCCATTCTTAAAATTTTAAGCAAATTCGTAACACTTTTATTCATAATTTTCTTTTTAACATAGTAGTATTGCCCGCCTGTTGGAATAATAGTAGATATGACCTTGTAATTCATTTCAAGTTCAGTATCATTGCAACCTGACAAAGTTTTTGCTTCCTCTATCCATTTTTCCAAGTTAGATAGATATTCATCTATATCATATTTTTTATAAGTATCTACCATAATTGTCACCTATTTACCTTCCTTTTTTTATCTGTATATACATCATTACATTTGAGAATTACCTATTTTTCAATTATATAATATTTTATACTCATATACATCACTCGCTTTCTTTGAACTGGAAAGTATAAGACAGTTTCCATCACATATACACAGGGTGGAAATTATTATTTACTTAGAATATGTATTCTATATTATACAAGTCAATCATCATGCGTTTTTCAGTTGTACCTCTAAAGAAATTAAACCACTCAGAACTCATTAATGGTGCTGTTTTTGCAAACTGTTCCAAAATTTCATCACTACATTCTTCTAGTCCATTATTCCCATAACATTCTGCTTTTAATTCACACCATGTAATTTCAATATTTTTTGGAACTGAAATGTAATCTTTAAAAATTTTAGGTATAATAACTCTTTTTATCTCTGATGGTTTAACTTTTTTTGTAATATATTCTATATAATCGTCTACATGCGTATCTATTTTATCAATTTTATTTTCCTTTGCTTCACATTGAACCTCCAACAAAGCTGCACCATAATTAGGAAATGTATTCTGTTTACCAATCGGGCTAAATAAATATACCACCGATGTATCATTTTCTGCTCGTTTTCCTTCGTCCCAATTATTATTTCCGCACTCATCCATACTTAAAATTCCATTTTTAGTAATTGACTCTAAATCACAAATATCTACATTTTTGTACAATATCATTTTATCAACTCCGTTTTCTCTTCACTGCTTATTCATTTTAATCACTCCAATCTAATGAAAACATGTAGTCCCCCATAGTTCATTTAAAACCTCTCCGCTTGGAATTCCTTCTAAATCATGACGATCATCATGCAACTTTTTATATTCTTTTTCCGTTATTTCAATTCCTCGATCTCCTGGAGCAGGTGATTGACAATTGTATTTATTTTGCCCTGGTTGTAAATACCACTTTCTGTAAGATGTTTTCTTAGTTTTTTGATTAAAAAATTCTCCAAAGCAAACAATTACTTTGTCTGTTGTAACTTCTGTAGCCATCACCCTTTGAGTCATTGGGTTGTATTTGTAATAAGTGGGTCTGCCACTTTTTATTGCACGAACTTTTTCCTCTTTTGCCTTGTTATTTTCTTGACGCATTCGTTCATCAAAAGAATCCCTATACACTTTTCCACTGTGTACACCGATTGTCAAATTATGGGTATTCCCATATTTGTCTTCTTGTGTCCAACTATATGTCTCTTCCCCGTTTATGTAGTATTTTCCAGTTCTACCAACTGAACAAACGTTTCCGTTTGAATCAATACATGCTGAATTCTTTTTTGTTTTTGCATCATCAACTGCACGTCCGATGCCTGCTACTCCTTTTAATCCTAACAATGTTAATATTTCTACTAACATATCCACCAACCACCTTTCTATTTATTATATTTATCTGCTTTATTATTGACATAATCTTGAAAGTCATAACGACTTTTTCCATCTCCAAATTTCTGGTTGTTTTTTGGCTTGTTTCCCAAACTGCACAACCAGAAATAGATGCTCATTGTTAAAATAAATCCAATCAATTCTCCCATCTCTTTGTCCTCCGTTTTTCTTTAATTATATCATGTTTCGTGTCCTATTAAAAGAACTTGAAATTTCCGTTTCTTATGCTACTCCTGCATATCTATTCCATATCTCTGTTTTAATACTCTCTAAAAGTAAAATTGGAATAAATGGATCATATTCAACTATTTTCTCTCTAGTCTGTAAATCAACTTCCATCATACCAACTAAATTTTCTGCAAAGATTTCACAATTATCTTTAGTTAATGGGTATGGAATATCTTCTATAATATCTCCGAATGTATAAAATACATCTCCATCTACCAGCACGTTCCACTCATAATATCCTGGTATGAACTCTACTTTCATAAAATCATCTCACTTTCTAAATCAAGAAATCATCGTTTCATTACTTTCCAATTATCAATATTACTATCATCAAAAAATTGATGCACTTCATATTCTGTTATTGGCGTAATTCCATAAACACCATCATAACCAAGTCTTTTTAAATCATCTTTAATAAACTCCTCGGCTTCTTCAAAAGTCGGTTCATGTTCTGCTTTTATAGCAATACTATATTCCGCATCTACCAATCCTCTGCATATTTCACAACCATATTCTTTATTTTCTTTTGCCTTGACACCACAATCTAATTCATAAAATTTGTAATTACTCATATAATCTACCTCCATTCTTCACAGTAAATCCTCATTTCATCTTCTAAAAAATTAATCAAATTTCTTCGATAAATAGTCTCTGCAAGCTCCAACTGGGACGCATTCACAAGCTTCGGAACAAGTTGTGCATTTACATGGACATTTATCAAAATCAATTTGTCTTATTTCTGTGTTTGTCATGTCTTTATACTTTTTGTTTTCCATTTATTTCTACCTCCTATTTTCTAAGGAAACTCTTGTTTCCTTGCCTAATTTCTTTCATATTTATAATAGCTTCCGAACCATACAAGTTTTGGATTCATAATCGTACCAACATTTTCTTTAACCTGACCACTATCGTTAAATCCTTTCTCGGTCATTTGTTCTGCATGTTTATTCCGTTCCTCTTCCGAATCATAATGGTATTGTTCTATCACTTCTGTATAAGAAGTATGAACTCCATTTTCATATGAATGTTTTTTAATGGTACTTTCTTTAATTATCTTCATATTTCATCACTCCTTTACTTCTACATTTAATGTAATCTCATACTGTTCACCTTCAACCAACCGTTCATTTAACACTTCTGTTTCTAAGGGATAATTCATATCATCAATAGAAACTCCATTCTTATCCACAAAATCATAAACTCCGTCTGCCTTATTCCAAAAATCTCTTAATGTTTTTGCCATAATTCATCACTCCATTTCATATCTTGCATTCTCTATATTCTTTTTCAGTTAATAGTCCTTCATCACACATATCTTCAAGCGTTCTATATACAGCGTTTGCTCTCCAACTTGCAAATGAAAAACCATCAAACTCTCCAATAAGTGCATCTCTGTTTTCTTCACTTTGTTTTTGTAATTTTTCTGCTAATGAAGAATTACGAAAGAAATATGCTTTATACATGGCTGCTTTAATTCTAAGATTCTCAATTTCATATTCCTGAGAAACTAATTTCTCTTGAGATTCTAATAATTGTAATCCCAGATTCCCTAATGAACTTCTTTCGATTCTGTTTCCAAAATAAATATAATTCATAAATCATCACTCCTTAATCTACCTGAATAATCAATCTGATCTGCTTTCCACCTATACAATCAATAACAATTCCGTTGTCTCCTGTGACATACATATCAGGATAACGACCAACTCTTTCAATTTCAGGTGCATCACCAGTTTCCATTTTGTCATTAAAGAAATCATATAAATCATTTTCAATAGACTCTTTTGTAATCACCTTTTCAATCTCAAATCCAGCGTGACAAAATCCTGTCTCATCTGATAGCCAATCTGAAATCTCTTCAAGTGCATATTCTTTATCTTTCTTGTACATTTCCTCTAATTCATCAGGAATAACCATTTCTGTTGGAAGTTTATTTAACACTTCCTTATCTCCGTCTGTGTCCCATTTAATATTTATTGCTTTTAACATAATTCACAACCGTCCTTCCTATAATAAATCTCTTAATTTTTCCGCAAACTCTTTCAATGCATTTTCTTTGTATTCCTCGTTATGTACCAAATCAACCACACCAGGAACTCCCTGAAATCCGTTTCGTTTTGCTTCTAACATAAGATATGTTTCTTCCCCAACATCAAAATCATCATAAAGTTTCCATATTTTTTCGTGTAAAGTCTCTATTAATTCTTTCTTTGTCTTTAGATTCTTAATTGTAACTTCAGTACACCAATCCTCATTACAAGGGTTATCTCCCTGCATGTATAACTCAACTTCACCATTCTTTATTTCTGATATTCTAAAATCAAAATCTGTTCCATCTGATAATTCATCAAGATATTTTTCTAATTTATCTGCTTTCATAAAATCAACCGTCCTTTCTAATTCTCTTCGTCTATTACAATTCTAAATCCATACTTTTCAGCTTTCTTTTTATTAATAACAATTCTGTTTACAATTCCATTTGCACTATCAACACTTTCTACAGATACTATTGATTTTGAATTGCAAGTCATTCTATCATAAGCTCCAATTGACATTCCTGTATAAATTCCAGTATCATAATTCCACGCTTCAACTACTGAACCAGTTTTTAATTTCTTTTTCAACATATCCAATCACTCCAATCTTAAAATGAAATTGCTATTTCTTACCACTTAATTTCTTTTACCATAGTTGTGTAGTATGGTTCAACAATGCTCACAAAAACCAATGTTGCATGTTCTAACGGTTCATACAATACACACTCAACTACTACTTCTATTTCTTTCCATTCAGATACTTTTATAGAAATCCTATCATCTTTCCGTGGTATAAAATCAAGAATTCCTAAATTGCATTTTGTTGTTTTATCAATCACAAAAATACTATTCATTTCTATCACTCCAATCTACTTAAATAATGTATGTTTTCCATCAGCATCACGTTTCCATTCATATCCTGCGAACTCTAACGCTTTACACGCACCGTTGTAATAGCTCACATCCTGTGGTCTTGGTGGTTCTTCCATGTGAGCAATTAACCATCTCTCATCTAACCACTCTTCGGTTTGTCTTTTAATTTCTATCTGTGTTCTTTTCATTTCCATCATTCTCCTCTTCATCTTTAAAATAAATCTCAAACTCAATATCATTGTTATCCAGACATCTACAGATCCAATCTGCTATTGGTTCAAACTCTGCATCAGGAAGTGTCCACCAATCATCATATGCTTTTCTAACAATCTCTTCTGCCTTTGTAAAATTCTTATCATTGCAAAGAATTATTACAAAATCAATCCATGTATTCATATCAGAAAATACATTTATACATTTTGTGATTCTTAAATTTGAACTATTTGACATATTAAAAATCCTCACTTTCTTTTCAAGAAACAGTTCTTTCTTTTGGTTTTAATCTTCATAAAAACTACGTTTTGCCTGCATCAGTTCACCATATCTCGCTTCTGCTAATATCTGCCATCTTCCTAAACTATGATCCGATCGCACATTTTTTGTAAATTTTCTAACGTCATCCCAAAATGTTTCCATATTGTGTAGTGTCCTTAATTTCTTAATCTTTGCATAATCTGCACTTTCCATAACATAACTTTCCAACATATAACCACTCCTTCCAAAAGTAAGGTGGCTTATGCCACCTCACCTCTAATTCTCCTTGTAAATTCTGCACTATAATCTTCACTCCCAATGTTTACAGGTAATACTAAAATCTTGTATTCATCTCCATTGATAAGTAATGGTGCTTTGTTACCTGTACCAAAACATAAAGGGTTATCAGAATCAACAATGTTAAATGCATCTGTTAGAAACTGCGGATCAAAACCAATATAGAAGTTGTCCTTCATGTTATTTTCGCTTGTCTCAAATTCATCAAATGCCTCATATTTACCTGCTGCAATGTATGAATATAAATTTCCATTCTCACTATGTAATACGACTGGCTTCTTGTCTGCACCAGATGTTTTTCTTAATTCTGCATCATACTTCATTGCTTCAAGAATCTGTTCTCTATCAGGTACAAATCTATAATCATCAGACATATCAAGCATTGAATCTACTTTGAAATACTCTCCGTCAATTCTACGGATAATGTATGTAAAATCATTTCCTTCAACCTTGATATATTTCTTATCCTGATAGATTTCAATTTCCTTTTCAGATTTCTTATCCATCAGCTTCTTAAATACAGGAACACACTTGTTATGAATTTTTACTGTATCAAATGGACTTTCCGTTGTCTCATAAATGGTCTGATTTTCAAGTGTTCTCATTCCAATTCTGTAACCATCAAGAGCTTCAATTCTCTTTGACTTTGTATTAAAATTAAATACCTGCATCATCTTTCGGTTGTCATCATCTGCTGTATATGTATTAAGATTAACAACCGTTTCAAGTAACCAATTTTCCTTTATAGACATGATTTTCTTTTCACTTTCATCCATTGACTGAAGGAAAATATCTGTGTTCTGATAACGTGGGATTGTAACAATTTTCTTTCCACACTTAATATTGATTTTGCCTACTTCCATATCCTCTGTAGTTACATCCTCTAATGTAATTTCACCACTCATTTTTGAAATGATTTTAATATCATCCATATCAATTCCAAGAACTCCTGGGTGAGCATTATAAACATTATCTGTTCTGACTTCTGCCCAATGCTCTATATCAGTTCCCCAAACTTTGAGAATTCCATTTTCATCTATCTGTAAATACAATCTTGTCAGTGTAGAAAGAGGTGCTTTTTTATTAATTGCAGCCATTCCCTTCTCCATCATTACCTTTAAATCCTTTGCATTCATTGTAAATTTCATCATAGTTATCTACCAACCTTTCTTTTTTTCTTTCCAATAAATAAGACAGACGCAAATATATGTGTCTGTCTTATTATTCTCTGTATTAGACTGCTTTCTCTTCCCTTGGTGTAATTAAACTCATAAGATTATCTCTAATATAGTTACAGAAAGTATCAATACTTCCATTTCCGATTGTCCAACAACTGTCACAATCATAGTTCCAATGAATAATTACTTCATGCCCTGCTGTGATATTAGGTAAATCAACATCTTCCTTTCTCGCATATGAACTATTTGAAAGAGCTTTAAGATATACATATCTTCTGATATTCTCAATATCTCTTTCTGTTTCTGCGTTGAAAATCTCTACCAGATATTCTTCAGAACATTCATCATAAATATCATATTCAGAAGCTCCATTTTTCTTATTATCAAGTCTTTTTAACTCTTTACTAATTGCAAACAGTGCTGATTCCTCATACTTTTTGCACTCCTCTTCGCTTCTAAATACTGTACCATCTTCTGCAATGTACTCTGTTCTTACTAACTTCTCAATTGTTTCTGTTTTTCTTACTTCGTTTACTTTCATAGTTTTTTATCTCCTTTTCTTATACTATATATTGCGGTTGCTTGTTTTATATATCACTATATCTTGTAATTATTCTACCAAGAAATTACAATTTCCTTTGACTACATTTCTTCATTATTATATGTATAATCAAAAATTCCATATGTCAATCTTGAATTAATCACATCTCTTGTCTCAGTTTCCCAATCTTTTCTAAATCTTTTTGCCTGCTCTTTTTGTGGTAATTCACTATCACAATATTCCATATTGCCTTCTTCAATCTCTTTTGAGATTTTCATTTTTAATTTCCGCTGAGAAGTTCCAATAAATAAAAGTTCCATACTTGAATAAGATTTCCATTCATCACAACTATGCAAGTAATATATTTGTTTTGACATATAATCACTCTCCTATTCTGCCATATCCAACATCAACATACTGTTTGTGTCTGCCAGATAATAACTTGTGTTGCACATTACCTTGTTATATTCAGATTCACCCTCAAAATCGTTTACAACTGCCTTTTCTTCTGATGTCATATCAGAATATTTTTTCTTTCCATATGAAGGTGGCAGCCATCCTTTATGCTGTGCTCCAAAGATGTTGAATTTTTTCAACAACTTTTCATTTGTAAATGTAATATGACAAGTTCCCTTCTTATAAAAAGTCACATTGAAATACTTCAGCACAATATCTTTTGACTCTCCATATTCTTCAGCAAATTCTAGTGACTGTTGTAAATCAACTGCTTCTGTTAAACCGCCATCAAGATAATTGAAACACTTTTCAATATCTCTTAACTTGTTTACTACTTCTCTATCGGATGGCTTAAATCCACCCCAAGAGTATTCTAAGTCTCTCCATCCTCTTAATGGAATGATTACCTTTTTGTTGATAATCCACGCCTTATTTGTTTTCCATCCATTAAAATAATGAATATTCTTGCTGCATTCATCATAATAGGAATATTTATTACTCAATTCTTCAAAGAGTGAAATAATTGTATCTTCAATTCCCTTTATGACTTTCTTACTCATATCAATTTTCAACTCATATATATTATGCAATGAAAATTCATAGTCTTTCAGTTCCTCAACCTTGTTATAATATTCTCTCTGCAAATTATTTGTGAGCTGACCAATGAATTTCGGATTCTCAAATAATGCTGACCAATATTTACCACGAATTTCTCTTATATATCCGTTTACTGATGCACTATCTCTTCCAATACTAAGATTTAATACACAACCACCAGTCTGTATTGTCTCTCCTGTTTGCTTGTCTTTTCCAAACTGATATAGGATATGTGGCGACATCGCATAATACTCTTTAATGAGTTTCACACCTGCTTCAATTTCCATTTTATACTGTTTAACTATTGCCTTTAAAAAGTCATTTTCTGCAAGCTGCGTATTTTCTGTATTATATGTGTATTCTCTATGTTCCTTAGCTTTCTCTAAGCTATCAAAAATAAAAGAATCTCTCTTTACTTCTGGAAGTTTTACTTTTATCAATGCAATCTCAACACTTGTTTTTCTCTCTGCCTCCACGAAAGCATCTTGAATATATTGAATGTCTGCGTTGTATTCTTCTAACATTCTATTCAGCGTTATTCTTTCATTGTTGCATTCATTCTTTAATGTCTCTGCATTAAGTAGACAAATAACAGCACCACCATTTCTCTGTTGCATTTCTAATGCTTTTAACAGGTGTTTGCATCCATTTGAAAACGGAGGATTCATAATAATTAAGTCATATTCCTTCATTGTGTCGTATGTCAAAAAATCATCATATACAACTCTGAAATCCTTTTCCTTTAATACTGCCCGTAAGTTCGTATCATTCTCTATACAGTCAATATTTAACTTAATTGTTGTGTACCATCTGTTATTAAAATTTTCCTTTTTCTTTAATGCTTCAACAATATTCCCTTTACCTGCTGAGGGTTCAAGAATTGTGTGTATCATTTTCCAATCCAAACCATCAAGCATTTTATCTATAAGATTTTGTGGTGTTGGGTAGAAATCTTTATTATCTGTAAACATATTTACCATTTCCTTTCACTATAAAAGGTGGTATATTTCAACCACCTTTTTTATACTGTACTAAGCTTTTCAGTTGGATCATATTTGAATATAAATCCTTTCTTAAAGCTACTGTAAAATCCCTGTAATGTTGCCAACTTTCGCTTTACATCTGCAAAGTCTGACTTTGACAACTCTGTATCAGGTTTTACTACAAATAATTTTTCACCTGTCTTTGTGTGTATATCTTCTGTTACAGTGTATGTGATTTGTGTTTCTGTCTGTTCTTTTGTGTCCTCTACCGTATTATTCCCTACCTCTTTGATGGTTGCGTTTAATTTCTCACACGGATTCTCTTTAAATAAGAAAGCATGTTTGAATTTACTATAATAACCTCCAAGAGATTTGATGTACTGATTTACCTTAATATATTCTTCACGGCTTAATTTCTCAATTACCTTTGCAAGATATATCTTTTCTCCTGTTCGTGTGTCTGTATCTTCTGTTACTTCATAGGTATATTTATTTACGTCCACATCAGTTTCAGTTGCCTTTTCTTCTGTCTTATTTGCATCAGACTTAATAACTTTCTTCACAACCTTTTCAACCTCATAAGGTGTTTTAATTTCCTGAATTTTACACCATGCAAGACTTCCCTTTTCAAACCATCTTATGAAATTATCTGTAATGTACCAATGATTTGCCTGATTAGCCATTCCAGTACATTCTTTTGTGAGTTTTCCATTAAGTTTATAAGCATGATACATTTTCTTTCCGTTGTAATCGGTTTCATGGATTCTATAAATATATCCTTTGTTATGACCATAATTGAAAGATGTCTTTACAATAAAGCACTGACCATCTTTAATACTTCCGTTTGCAACTTCTACAGCTTTGTTTTCCTTTTTATATTTAGTGACTTTTACCTTTTCATATATAACTCCATCTCCTTCTCCAAGCATTCCACCACAAGTAGTATCAATCTTATTAATAAATGCTTCAAACTTGTCCATAAGTTCTTTATCTTTTTCCATTGATTCAATGTGACTATCTGCCTGTCGTGCTGCACTTTCTTCATTATCATTCCATCTACCTATATAGGTTGTTATCAAAGACTTCCTATATTCTTCTCTCTTCATGCTTCTGAATTTTTTCATATCTTCCATATATCCTTCATATCTATAATAGCTATCAATATGAGCAAACTTTAAGATTCCATTTCCCTTTGCTACATAGACACCATCTCTTTCAATATGCCAATTCATTCTAGGTGGGTTTGCCATATGTCCAGGAATGATACCAGTTACAATATATTTTCAGAAGTTTCACTTGCCTTACTCCGTAACTTCTCAATCATTTTCTTTGCTGATTCTTCTTCCTGTTCGCTTGCTCCTCTTTCCATTGTCATCTGCTCAAGCTTTGCAATCTTTTCTGAAATACTTCTATCCTGAAGTGTTCCATCATAATTATATTTACGTATCTCTTCTGTCTTTGCATCTCTGCTACAATTTACAACTAATGTATATCCATTCTTTGTAGCAATTCCATTCCAATAAGCAGGATCATAATAATCTGTCATCATATCACTATGGTCTGCATGGTATCCAAATACTTCCCCTCCATCCATTGCCATAAGTTTATGTGCCATCATTACGCCTACATCCTGATATTCATAATAGGTACTCATAATAAAATCAACTCACTTTCTTGTAATAAAATAGGCAGCTAGGTGTTTATTCTCCTAACTGCCTTTGCGTTTGCTATAAATTTATTGCGTTTCCATCTTCATCATATTCAATCGGTGCAATGTGAACTGCATAACCGATTTCTTTTTCTTTGTCGTAAATCTCCATTGTGCCACATGCACAAAATTCAAATGAGAACCGCTTGTCATCCGATTCAAGTAATTTAATCAAATGATCCGTGAGTTCGTTTAAGTTCCGTGCTCTTTCTTTTGATTCCTCAATACTTGACATTTCTCTTCACCTACTTTCTACATTTCATCAATAGCATTATGCATTCGTTCTTTTGCATCTGCTAACTGTTTATCTAAATCCTCAAAGCATTTCTGTTTTGCTTCATCAGATAATTCCATATCTTGAATCACCTGTTTATCTCTCTTAATAGAATTTAATTCATCCATTAATCTATCAAAATCATTTGCGTCTCTTTTTGCATCGTGACAATGCATAATTGCTCCTCTATCTGTCATTTCGCTTCACTCCTTCCAAATAAATCTTAGTTTCAATGGTTATCTAAATTCTGGTTTCCATTCAAGCTGATTTTTTCCATTAAGCCAATCCTTAATATAATCTAATGGCATTTTTTCAATACGTTCAATAAAATCTTCTGCCTTGACCATTAAATAACCTGACATTTCGTTCCATTTCAAAGCGTCATCCGCATATTGCCGAAGCCACGAATATTTTTCATGCTCCTTGAAACTATCAATTTTTTCATTGAATACTTTATACCTTTTTTCTCGCCATTCATTTGTTGTCATATTCTTGCTTCCTTTCTTCCATAAGAAATGCGATTTTATACACACCAATATTCTTCTCCATCCATTGCTCGCTTCACTTCATCAATGGATAAATCGTATAAGTCTGCAACAAAATCTATTGCACTATCAATACATTGCAATGATGCAAACTTCCCTCTATCCCGTAGGCAACTAATTGCCTGTTGTAAATTTCTTTCTTTATGCAACAATTCTTGTTGTTTGACTGTTGCATATTTCTCATAATTACTTTTCATTTCTCTTACCTCCAATCCCAATGAAACACGCATTTACTGTTCTTCAATTTTCACATTCTCAATATGATCAATCTCTGGATAACTATCCATATCAATCGCATAGTCAATGTGATGCTCCCACTTTTTAATTTCTTCTATGTCTGCTTCATCATTTAATACAACAGTCATTGTTACTTTTACTTTTTTCATGCTTATCACCATTTTCCTTTCTATAAGAAATATCCATTTACTCCTTATTAAAAATCTCTGCAATCATTTCATCTGGAATTACATCCACAAATAACTCCTGTGCGATCCAATTCACTTTGCTGCAATTGTTACTCTGTGCATAAGCAACTGCATTACGCACGAGATTTTCAAGACCTTCCTTATCTACTTTCTCCAAAATTTCTCTTATGTCACAAGAATATTTTGAGAATTGCATATCATCCATCATCTTTCCTCCTAATAAAATATCTATTTCTAACACCATTTTTTAAGTTCATACATAACATCTGAAATTCCTTTATAAAGAGAACTTCTATAATATTCATCAATATTATCTTCTGCAAATCCATTTTCTTCTTCTGTGAAGATATTATTGATTTGTTCACACAAATCAGCAAGCTTTTCTTTCTGTTCGTCTGTCAGTTTATCTAACATACTATCACTCCTATCTTGTCCAATGGATTGAAATTTCCTTAATTCTATCTCCATAGTTTGCCTTTATCTCTGAAATGTAAGATTCACATTCTGCCTTGTCTGAAAATGGCAAATTTACACAGTCACATAAATAACCATCATTCATATACCAAATTTTCTTACCATTATGTTTCTCTTTAAATTTTACCTTGAGATACCACCATTTAGTCATCTGTATCACTCACTTTCTATCTCATTCATTGCGTCAGAGAACCCATCATCATATCCTTTGTTATACATAGGATTCTCGAACTTGGTATTTGCCAATGGTGAACTTTCTTCAATTCCGAAAAATTCTTTTTCTTCATTCGTCATCTCACAAACTTCATCAAAGTATTCCATCGCACCTTCTCTGTCGTCAGAGATTAAGCCATCCTTGAAAAGCATTGCTAACTCTTCAAGTCTGCAACGTGAAATATAACTTTCATTTACCTTTTCAAGAAGCCTATTTGTCGCTTGTCTCAAGGTATTATTTTTATCTTCTTCATTTAAAAACTGAAAATAAATTCCATGACCCCATTGTTCTCCCCATTTCCGTGATGGGTCGTAATAACAGGCAACAATATAATTGCTTTCGGTTTCAATAAGACCGAAATACTCTCCGTCTTTATTTTTTATTTTTAAAATCTCTCTGTGAAAATTTTCCATACTAACGCACCTCCAAATTATATTTTCTTATTAACTTTCGCCTAACCATCTTATTTAAGTCTTTATTTACAGTCATAGTTTTCTTGTTTTTTGTATTTACAAACATGAAATGACTTCCGTTACATCTTCTATATTCATATCCATTCATTTCTAATATAGGAAGAAACTCTCGCATCTGTTTCGTTAAATGTGTTGGTAATCCTCGTATCATATAATCATCTCCTTTCGATTATTTACTGATTTCTGCTGAAAGAATGTCATAAAGCTCGGCATTACTCTTTACAGGTACGACTTTACTCTCATAAAATACTGCACCTTTACAATTATTAAGAAGCTTTGATTCTACTTCATCTCCATAATTTGCATACAATTTTTTAATCGTTGAGAAATTTCTAAGTGTGAATGCATTCTTTTCGCTTCCACACCATTCAAGTTCCTTAATCAATTTAATTGCTTTTATTAACATCTCCTTATCTCTATTAGCCCATCTAAGAGCTGTAGCAGATGGTGTAATAGTTCCAATAGGATTGTCAATCTTCTCTTTCTCTGCTGTAATCTGAATGTTTTCATTTGTAAACACATCTCTAAACTCAAGATATTCGGGTACATTTCCCTTAATTCCTGCTCTATATGTATCTTTGACTGTCATTGGTTTTCTACCAGACTGCTGACCTAAGAAAGTTAATGCTGCCTCAATTTCATTACAATTAAGTACATCTATAATTGCCTTTAACTTTTCATCATCTTTTTTATCTTTGTTGTAAAGAATCAGTGCAATAATTCTATGCATTCCATCTGCAATATCCAGTTTTCCATCTGTATTTATATATCCTTTAATTGGATCAAATTTATCTTCTTTGAAATTTTCTGCAATTTCCATTGCTTTTGCAATATCTGTATCTCTCTGCCATGTAGGAACATGGACGAAAGTTGGATCAATCTGTATGTATTTCTTTCTGTCTCCTATTCCAACAGACACATTAAAAGCACTTTTGATTTCACTTTTTATCTTTTCGTCATTTTCCTTACATGCATCTGTAATTATTTTCTCTGTTTCTTCTGGTGTAGAGTAACGATGAAAACCTTTCTGCAATCTGTATTTATCTACTGTTTTGCTTCGCTGATCCATAAAGTTGTATCCGACATCGTGCATTTCAATCTCTCCACGATTGATTTTAAGAATCATACAAATCTTATCTGCCACTTTGTCAGATGGATTTGCTACACCTGTTTCGTATTTCTGAATGGATGATTTTGATAATCCAATCCGTGAAGCCAATTCCATTCTTGAGATACCTTTTTCTATTCTGATTTCGCTCAATTTCTTTCCGTTGATTTTACACATAATTTTTACCTTTTTAACCTTTCTATTAAAATAAGGCGATCATCTTTCTGACAATCGCCCTTTGCTTTTATATATTATTTATTTCCGTTTGCTTGTTTCTTTTCCTGCACATGGCTCTTTTCTTGTTGCTTCACCACATATGTTATAATATTTACATCCTATGCAAGTTCTTTTTCTTAAATCTACCATAAAATCACCTCCTGCATTTATATCTCAATTAAATTCGCAACATCACATACTCGTGAGTTGCGAATCAGTTCAAGTTCTGTATCAATTTCGCTTTCTTCAACAAGTTTTTCAAGATTTCTCTTTGCTTTTGCAAGAAGTTTATCCTGTTCTGCCTTTGATAAACTACAGATATATTGCGTTAATCTTGTCCTTATCATATTGTCTCACCTACCTCTTTGAGATATTTTCTATATGCAGTTTCGCTTTCAAACTGCCAATATTTACCTACAGATGGAATATAACCCATGTAAGCAAACCCATTATAATATCCTTTTGGGTTCATAGTATAACACCTCCTATTTTTTGCATTGCAGATGTTAAATAACCTGCAAATGACTTTTTATTTTGTTTTCTTTTTTGTCTTTCGGAATACAAAAGACTTTTATCTGTCTCTATGTATTCCATAAGTTTCGTGCCTGACAAAGATTCAACAGGTGTTACCCTGTTTGTATCAATTATGTCAATGCCGTTAGACATTGGTATAATTCTAAAGTTAAAGTGTTCCATTGTTACCTCCTAATTTTCTAATTTTGTTAAAATTATATTCTCCATTAAAAAAGCGATGCCAACTGTCTTGCTAACATCGCTTTGCTATCATCCGATTGTCTGATCCATTTCTCAGGTTTATCCTTTTTGTATTTCCGTGATGACTTGCGTTGCATTGTGAATGCAAGGTTGTTTGTTTTTATTCCTTTTATTGTTGTCATGGGTTATTCCCTCCTTGATTTTTACTGTACTCCCTTGTATAATAAATAACAAACACAAAGGAGGTATTTATTATGGATAAAATTAAAACAAGCGAACTTATTTCTAAACTTGCTTTAGCTTCCGAAGAAGCTTGTAAGTGTGAAGATATTAATTTTGAGTTTGCATTTCATGGTGCAATCAAAAAAGATATGAACGACACAATTACAGTTGCAGAAGTTATAAAACTTTTGCGTACTATCAGTGACTTTGATCGCTTTGCTTCTATTCGCACTACTTGTAAAGTATTACAAGATTTAGGTATTATTGAAAACGATGTAGATGTTTTTGATAATACTGCTTTTCGTTATGAATTAAAGAAAGCGTTCGGAAGATAGACTGTCTTAATCGGCAGTCTTTTCCCTTGTTATACCTGTATAATCAAGTGTTTTCTTAATATCCGCATATGAAAAATCTTTTAGCGGCTTAGGTGTAGTTTTTCTCTTACTTTTTAAACCTAAATATTCTTTTGTACTTTCTGTTGTGTGTTTCATCATGATTATTTCCTCCTTTTATTTTGTGTTTTTGGGTATAAAAATAGCACCCAACAGTTTGTAATCCTATTGGATGCTATTTCGACACTACATGTTATTTCCTTTTAAATCTGTTTCTCAAGCCAATTTGTATTAAAAATAGGCGCACTTGCACCTACAGTCTGACCAGGATAGCTCCATGATATTTTTATTTCATCTCCTGGTTTAGCTGAAACAGATGGGTTTCTTTTATATATTTTATCAAAAGCATGAGGATTAACTTTTGATGACAATATTTTTAATGCTTCTTTTACACCCATTTTTTCTGAGAAATCAAACATAATACCACAATCTGTTGGTTTTCTTTGAACCAACACAACTTCTGTTGGATTATTGATATAATCATGCATAACAATTGAAAAAATATATCCGTTTGATACAATTTTAGTAATATTCATAGTTTTCTCCACGGCTCTTGATGTTATCTCCACCGACCATATTTCTATGGATTTTAAAAATAAGCACCTGTATTTTGAATTTAGTTCAGATACTTTTGGGTTACGTTTATAGTTTATATTTGACGCAGTTATTTGCCTTGTAATTGCTTTTTCTTTGCCTCAAGTTCTGCTATTTGAGCTTCGATTGAGGCAATTTCGGCACTCTGTTTTGCATATTCTGCGTCAGGAATCCACTCCATAATTTCTGAAGGTTGGACGCAGAGATATTCACAGACTTTGTTTATTGTATCACTGCTTATACTTTCATTTTTTGAGAAACGAGTTGGCATATTTTGAGAAAGACCTGCGTTTCGCAAGTCTTTCCATGACAAGTTTCTTTTTTTTAAAATTTTTCCTAATTTATTATATATAATCATTATTACATTCCTCCATTTACACCTCCTATATTATCACAATATTTTGTGATTGTCAACTTTAATTATAAACTCGTCTAAAATCAAATAATGGTTTTTTACTACATTCATAATCTGTAATAGCTTTTTTATTTTCTCTTTTTGAACCGCTACCTCCAGTCTTTTTCTTCCGAGAATGATGCATCATCCTCTCATAATTCCCTTTATATTTTTTATTTGGATTATGAGTGGTCTGTCTATAAAAATTCCACATAGCTTCAGTGAATTCATTTTTTACATAACAAATTATCCATTGATTTACTTTCGGCAAATAACAGCTACACAATAATGGTTTTGTTCTTTTGTGGTGAAAATCTGTACTTGTAATGATTACACCTGTATTCAAAGTAATCATTATTGTATTTAAAGGAAAAGTTTTTCCTTTAATAACTTCACTAGGCATATAAATTTTTCTTAATTTCATAGAATCCTCCTTTATTTTTTGCGTTGCATCAAAATACACACTATAAAAAGGGTAAAGCGTTTGCCTTGCCCTCTCTAACTATGTACTTTGTTTTATTATGCAAAATAGTGTTTAACAACAATATTGGCAATAGTGCTTGCCAAGCCAGAATAATCGTATTCCATTTTGCCAGTTTTACGGTTCTTTTTTGCTTTTACAAGCGTATTTATTTGGCGTTTCTTGAATGATACTTTTCCAGTATCTTCATCGGTGTCGAACTTATTAGAAAATCCACGGATATAGCAGTCATTGAGCAATTTTTTATCTTCTGCCGTGAGTTTGACACGGGTTTTGTCCGTGTATGGTGTTGCAAAAGGCAAACTAAAAGTTGTCTTAATGATATTTTCAAGTTGATTAGATGCTGTCTTGTATGCTTCTTTAACTTCTTTTGACATTACAAGGTTACCATCATCTCCCGCTTTTGATGTTATGTGAATAGTTTCTAAAGCATTATATAAAATTTCGTCCTTAAATGCTGGAATGATAGCATACTTTACTAACTTACTATTATTCCATGTTGCTAACACTCTAAAGACAGTACGAACTACATCCTTACTGTTGCCGAAATTGTTAGCATTCTTTTCGGACATAGCAGATACAACCTTGTTATATATTTCTGCAAGGTTGTTTTTATTCTGCTCAAACTCAGACCGTAAAGCCTGTTTTTCATCAAGTTTAGCGGTAAGGTCTGCTAACTCAATCGCTTTTTCTTCCTCAGTCTTATCCTCATTGTTTTTAAGATTTGTGATACGAGTTTCCAATCGTACAATATCTGTATCTAATAACTGAATATTCATGTCGGCATTTTCATAATCAATAGCTGAATGAAACTCAGCTAGAGCATCTTTCTTGATATTTTTTGCATAAAAGTTAATTGATAATGTATTCATAGTACCACCTTTCTCGTGATATTTAATAATCACGCATAAAATACTATTGTTGTTATTATTGTAGTGTTTTACACACTATAAAAGAGCAGACTATAGTTTATTGCAATACTACCAGTCTACTCCTCTAACTATGTAAAATCTTATAAGCAATCCAATACAGAGAGGTTATATCATTAGTATCCTTAAAGTATAAGTATTACCTTATCACCTTAAAGAATTTACAGGTGTTACCCTGTAAGAGATGTATATAACTTATATATCTTTTATATTTACCGCTTTTATAAGACCTTTTCGGTAAGAAGTAAAGCGGTTACACCGTGATTGCTAGTCGGTGTAGATTTTTTTGTTAATCTTTTGATTAACTTGTCGGTGGCTTGCTGTCTATCATGCACTACCTAGAATATACACTAAGCATATGCCCCTATGACATTAACTGTTTACTCAGTTCTTCTATTTCCTAAAACAAGGATTATAGGTGGAAGTCGGTTTTTAAGCCTGCGATTGCTAATCGCCCTATTACTTATTGCTGTAATAGCCTTCATGAATTTTTTCGGGATAAATTCTATAACCACTTTTATTTAATTTGTATAGTAGCAAAATTTAAAAACTACTAGATTTATTCGTTACTCAGTATACTTGCCACTTATAGTCTAGGACTTTAAGCACATGGTACACCTGTCGCCATAAATTTTTTAAAACTGTTGATTTTTTCACCGAACCGTGATAGACTTTTAGATGGTTAGTCTTGAGCCATCACGGTTCAGCTTTTTTTTGGGGGTGGTTGTGGTGTTATTACCGCTTATTCCGCAATGACCGTAAGATTATTGCGGTAGCTGTTACCAAATGAAACATAGTAACAACTAAAGCAGAAAGTAATTCCATGAAATCACCTCCTTTTATCTAAATTTGCGGAAACCCCTGTTATTTGGTGCAGGGTTTTTTATTTGCCAAAAAACCGCAATTTAGATAATCAATATACAGTTTTCAAAGTGCTTTTTGTTTTCGAGTTACATTGTGGGGAACGGCTCACCCACTACCTTAATGAGCTATATTTAGTATATCACAATATTTTGTGATTGTCAAGTATTTAAAAAACTTATCAATTATCGGAGTTTGCCGTGCCTTGACCGTTTATTGCTTCGTTTTTTATTTTGTTGTACTTATCTTATCACTATTTATTGTGATTGTCAAGAACTTTTTTATTTTATTTTTATGTGTTCTTGTTTTGTTGTATATTACTTTATCACAATATTTTGTGATTGTCAAGTATTTTTTGAAAAAATTACGATATTTTTTTAGAACAAATATTCGATTATAATATTGCTCAACAGCATCAAAACAAGTGTTCAAAATATTTGTTCGGCTTATCCAGTAAAGAAAAATTAAATATTTGTTCGACTGCGGAAAAATATAGAAATACCGCAGAAAACATATGTTCAGGGGGTGGCAAAAACTAATTGCATGGACTAGAAATACAGCAGAGCCTATAGCTGATTCATCTATACACCAACTAAAAAATCCACCCTCTCCCCAATCTTCAAAAATCCCACAAAAATCAAGCAAAATCTCAAATTTTCAATCTCAAACCAGTTATCGTACCCCATATCGCTAAAACCAAACAAAATCAATACTTTTAGCCCTGTTAAACCCTATTTTTGAAAAATTCATATTTCTAAAAATTCTATCTAAAAATTAAAAACTACCTATTATATAAGGCAAAATTCGATAACACTTTTTGTATCAAAAATTTACTATTCTCATCTTTAAAAACTTAACCTTCTATCGTCACATCTATTATCAATATAAAGGGGTATATAAAAACCATACAAAATCACACCAATAAGAGAATAACTATATATCCAATACAAAAAAAATAATTATTCAGCTTAAAGGAGGAGTTACAAATGAACACACAAACAGCATTACAAGTAACAGATTTTAATTTTTATGGAGACAATCTTATTGCACTCAAAGACAATGCAACTGGTGAAATTTATACTGCAATTAATTCAGTATTAAAAGGAATTGGCTTCATAGATAAAGACCAGATTCGTAAAAGACGTGACAAATGGATTAATGATCCAGTTGTATCTAAAGGAATTTCTACATTTAATATTCCTACATCAGAAGGAGTGACTAAAAAAGACACCCCTATGAACAATCAAGTAGTATACTGTATTTCACAACACAAATTACCAATAGCATTAGCAAAAATTAATATTACACCAAAGATGAAACAAACTCAGCCAGAATTAGCTTCAAAGCTTGAATTATATCAAGATAAATGTGCGGATGTATTAGCTTCCGTGTTTATAGACCACAAAACTGTTTCAGATATGAATATGCAACCTATAACAGAAACATTAAACACAATAACTAATACACTTACCACTCTCACACAGACAATAGCATCAATGCAGCAAGAAATTAACTTTCTCAAAAAGCCACAACAGCTTCCTAAAAAGAAATGGTCGTATTGGTCAACTAAGATGTTCCCAAAATATCAACTTTTAACAGACTATTTCCAAATATCTTATAAAGAACTATATAAAAATCTCTATAATGAGATGAAAAATACATATCCAGACATAGATCTTAATCAAGAAATAGATGATTACTGTTATGAAAATTATTTAGAATCATGTTATACACTTGATGTAATTGAGCATAACAAAACACTGCGTAAACTATTTGAGTCTATAATAGATAATCTATTAGAACAAAATAATTTAACTGACACCAATAATATAAATACAAAAATACCAACAATATTTGATAAGGCATCGTAAGATGTCTTATTGTTATATCGAAATATCATCTGTTCTATATGCTTACGAAATTTCATTCTCAGAGAAAAATTAGACACTTTATGTTCTAGTCTACCAATTTATCATTAAGTGCCTTTCAAACGAAATTTACATCAATTTTTAAAGATAATCTCCCATAATAGCAGGTAAAGAACATTATTTTGTACAATCAAACAAAAAATAACAACAAGAATATTACAACAAGATAAATTGATTCACATATTCTATTTGCTCTATGTACTCACTTAAATTGTTAAATATAGCACTCAAAATCCATTCTAATAGTCAGACATACAATTTGTCATAAAGTATATAAAATCTTAAATTTACCTTGTTTCATAACAAATATCTCTAATAGTAGACTATAAAAACAATTACTCTTCCATCACTATTGTAAGTAAGATTAAAAATATATTCATGCGACAGCATAGATATAGTCCCTTGATAGGGACGGTCTTTTCGCAGCGTCAGCAAGAAAAGAATATCTTTAGGGTAGATTAGATTATGTATAATATCAATCATATCATGAAATAAAAAAGAGAATATATAAAAGGGCAATAATTTATCAATAAAACAGAAAGGATTAAAATAATATGTCAATATTACATACATCATTAGACTCTATATTTGAAACACAAACTTTAAATTTAGCACCATTAACAATATTAACTGGTTATAACAATACAGGTAAAACAACTATTCTCAAACATATTTATGGATTGTGTCCATTAAAACAAGATTTTACCAGATATTTTAAATGGAGAGAATGTTTTACTGCTTTATCTGATATAGAACATAATATACCGAATAACGGTTTAATTATATTAGAACAACCAGAATGCGGATTACATCCTAGTCTTCAGTTAGAAATGGCTGATAAAATTATTAAAGTAATGAATCAATCATTGATTACTGTTGTCGAAACTCATAGTGACCATATTATCAATAGATTGATTAGAAGACATATTGAAGGAATTATCAATGATAAAGATATAACAATTTATCATTTAACGAGGAAATCTTCAAAAAATAAGACACAAATTAATCAGATAATTATTGATCGAGAAGCAGGAGTTATAAATGACCAAGACTTCTTTTGTCAATTTGCAAAAGAAACCGAAAATATAATCAAAGCTTGCTTAAAAAATACACGATTAAATAAAAAGGGAAAGAAATAAATATGAATAAAAATATTATAAAACAACCACAAGAAATACCAAAATATCTCAAGTCAACAGAAAGTGATGTTTCAAAAAGCAATCGTAAATCAAAACACAAACATTATTATGAAGAATGCTTAATTCAATATAAATGGAATTTTAAAAGAGAGGTATGTCAATTTGGAAGGAGAAAATAAATGAATTTAATAGCAAGATTATTTAATAAAATTAAAGCTATACAAAATATACTAAAAGAATTAGATGAAACATTAACAAAAATAATTTAAGAGAATAAAACTATAGGTACATCATACATGTACCCAAATGAAATCATCAATCCAATCATCAATCCAAAACACCATGTACTTAAATCAACCAATAATAACTAACCAAAAAATAAATACGATAGTAGTTATACTTTAATATATATAGTTATACTTTATAAAAAGAACGCTGATTTGGCACACTGTAGTGTGACATATTTTTCAATTTTTGAGCAAGATATGTCACATCAGAGTGTGACATATATTATTTCTTTATATCACAACAGTGAATATAAAAATGAAAGGAAGTGATAACACGGAAAATAATAAATCGCCATCTATTCCAACAGTTGAAGTTAGAATACCGGTTCATAATGTAAGAGTACCAAAAGAAATAATTTTACAAAACACATATCCTGAACATAGAATTTCAGCATTCTTCTATCTTAACTATAACCAGACATGGGATGGTATGGTGAACTACTCTCCCATTTACATGATTCAATGGAGTGGATATCAACCTAACTGGAATAGACATAAAAACAGAGAATCTATATATGATAAATTTTTTAAATCAATGCAATGTTTATTTTTAAATGGATACATTATTGATTTTGATGAAACGAAATATATACAAAATACGTTTCAATCATCAATGTTAAATATAGAGAAACTTATACCTGAACAGAATTATGGGATCATATATGATTTTGAATATGAAACTATTATGAACTATGAATCACCTTATAAACCATTAAATAAAAGCATTCTTCTGTTGGTATTTTCATATATAAAAGCATTTACGTGGAATAGATTTGCATCTATATCTGGTCATTCTGAAAAAACAAAAAAATCTAAACCTGAAATTTTTCATTCTCAATTCGAGATAATGTCCCAATTTATAGGAATAAAACCAAAAATGATTTCTAAAGCAACTGAAATACTTGAGCAGATGGGTTTAGTAATTACTCATCGAATGCCAAGATATCAAGATACTGATGGGAATTGGCATACTGATGACATTATTTATGTTATTCCATATAAGATAATTTATCAGAATAAACATTTTTATATTTGTTCCAAAGAAGAATATGATCCAAAAAAAGAATTAGAAAATGGGATTATATATCTTCGCAATATGAAACATATAAGTAAAAAATTTTATCAAGATTGAAACTAAAACAGAGAATATCTATATGTAACCAATTAACGCAGCACTTAAAGGGGCTGATTACAATGAACAAATTTTTAAACAGTAAAGGAGAACTAATTATTGAAAACTATTAATTTAACAACTATAAGAACAAATTATGACACTTGTAATTTTGGTGGAATTGTTTCACCATATGACTTTTGTACAGATTATCCTCGTAATGCTAAGTCTCCATCGTGGGCTGACAGAATAGCATCGGATTGGAAATTTGATAATCAGTGCAGAAAAAATACAGCGAATAGAGATAGTAAAAGAAAGGAATATAAGAATGTTTAGATATGAAAATATGGCAACAGAAGTTATAAAAGTTGATTTACAGAATGATTTTAATGTTATTGGTATGGCTTCGTGGAATAAAAATGAAAACTATTATGAAGTAACATTATATTTGCAGTATGGAAATATAGAAAATTTATACTTAGATTTAGATCATGAAAAAGTTATTTTCAAAGATGCTGAGAGAAAAACAATAAAATATGATATGTGTAAGTACATAAATAAATTATATGAAAATGATGAGTTTACTCGCACAATGAGTAATATTAAATTTGAGGCAAGTGTATTTGATAAGAAAGTGGATGTATAATAATGAATTTTCGTTGTGAATATTGTGGACAAGTGGGTAATCACCATTATAGATGCCCTAATTATAAACAGAAAATTAAAAAGCAATATTATTGTTGTGAATGCAGTGAGCCTATTGAAATAGGTGATGAGTTTTTAGAGAATGATAATGGAGAGTATATACATAAAGAGTGTATTCCTGGAATTATGTGGCTAACTGATTTCTTAGGATATAAATTTAAAGAAATGGAGGATTTTAATGATGATGAATAGAAATTTGTGGGCTTTGTTATTTGGTCATAGGACTGATGTTGAATATTGGATTCCGATTAAAGATATTGTCATTACATATGATTTTCAGCTTAAAAGTCCGCATCCAAAGAAGTTTTGGAGAAAGGTATATAATTTCAAAAAATATGGAATTCTTGGAAAAATTAAGTTAAATAAAGATTTTGAATTGGTTGATGGATATTGTTCATATTTAATCTATAAGATGAATGATATTGATAAAGTTCCTGTTTGGTTTGTGAATTAACGAGAAATAGAAATTTCATTTGGAGAATATATAAGTGAAACATAATAAATAAAAGATAAAAGGAGGATTCAAAATGTATTGTTTTCAAAAGAAAGATGGAACAGTAAAGAAATATTACAAAGAAGCTATCGACTACATTCTGACTGCAACAGTTCAAAAACATGAAATAATGGTTGGAAGATCTGATGAAGTTGGAAAAATATATGAATGCTATACAACTAAAAGGAAAAGATTTTTAGAACCCAAACGAAACACAATTCAATCTAAAATCATTAATATATGTGCTGAATTTGGTTGTTATACAAATCCGTGGTATAGCGGTTATCAAGAAATTTCACTTGAATTGCATGGAGATAATGTGGAATTTATGCTAAATGAACTTAGAAAATATTAATAATAAACAACAGGAGGATTTATGGCTGGTATTAGCGTACCTCAATATGAGATTTTTAAAATTGGAACAAATAAACTAAAGTATTTTAATTGGGATTTACAGATTACCAAAGAAGAAGCTTTTAAATATCAGGAACTCATATCACTGTTTGAAGCCCAAGAGTTCCGCATAATGGCAAATAAGATTTTAGAAAAACCTATTTGGAGTATTGATTTTTCAAAGATATTTATGCAGGTAGTTGTTGATAAAAAATCTGATTTTGCAAGAGCGACTGGTAAAAAAGGCGTTACTGTAAATGGTGTTAATTATAAACGCTTTGTTGGAACTACTGGTGGATTAAAAAATAATACTCTTCTCTTCTGCAATTCACAATATATTGATAAATTAAATGAATTATGTGAATGCAAGAGAAATCCAGATACTAAATTAGTTCCTGCAAAATATGAAGCTTACAAAGCATTGACATGTTCTGCATCACAACCGATTTGTGATCCACATGGAATTTTGGTTGTAAAAGATTGTATTACACAATATTTTGCAGATGTTATATCACTCGATGATGGTGGCAATTCAAAAGAACCGACAAGAGAAATTATTAAAGATAAAGCTCTTGAAAACAATGTATCTGACGGTTTTAATCTTTGTACTATACAATATATGCAGCGAGTAGCTGAATCTTTAGGTATTGATTATATTCCTGGCGGTGTGTGCTTGAGAAACGCATGGCTCAAAGGAATGCTCTATCCGTTCCCTATTTATGAATTTATTGAAAAATACAATAATGGTAATTATATGATTAAAGATATTTGGGGAAATATGCAAGATATTCGTCAATGTGAAATGATTATCACAGAGTCTTCTCTTCAATTATGGGGAGCGTATGATAATATTGAGCAATATGTGAATGCGTATAAGGAATGTGGATACGGATTTTCTGTAACAAAAATTTCACCACATGTTCTTGAAGAACAGAGAGAATTGAATTACCAATATCTTCAGTCTTATGAATTTACAGACAAAGATGTTGAGGAATTGTGCGCACCAACAATCAACTATTTAAAAGATGCTATGTGTGGTGACTACTCTTCTACTATTAAATTTCTTGGTATTAACGAAAATACTGATGTAAATTCATGGCAACGTGCTTTGTATACAAGTGAATATATGTTGGGAGATCCATATATAATTGACTCTGTACATAGATATATCAAGAAAAAAATGAATGATGCGAAGATTGGCAAATTATTTGTAAATGGTAATTATCAGATTGCGAGTGGCGATCCATTTGCTCTTATGCAATCTCTTTGTGGTTTGGAAGTTACAGGTTTATTAAAAGCAAATGAATGTTATTCAAAATTTTGGATTGATAAAAATGAAGACGAAATTGTGCTCTTTAGAAGTCCAATGACAAGTCATAATAATATTCGAATGTGTAATATCAATAATTCGGATGAATGCCAGTACTGGTATCAATATATGAATACTATCATGATCATAAACGGTTGGGATTCATTTTGCATGGCTGAGAATGGGGAAGATTGGGACTCGGATCTGAACTTTTCTACTAATAACCCTATTATGAAAAGACGCTATAGATACTTACCTGCTATCGAATGTGTTCAGCGAAATGCAGAAAAAATTGTTGTTACTGAAGCTGCTGTTAAAAAGACAAATAAAGCAGGTATGGGAAATCAAGTTGGAACAATCACTAATTATGTCACATCTATGATGGAAGTTCAATCTCATTTCGAGAAAGATTCACCTGAATATAAAGAATTAGAATATAGAATAGAATGTGGTCAGCTCTATCAGCAAAATGAGTTGGACAAAATTAAGGGAATTATTGCAAAACCAATGGAAAGCAGTTGGTACAATTTAGGGGCTTGTGGAGAGAATAAATATTTGCAATCTCTTTGTGCATATAGAAAACCATACTTTATGATTTATGTTTACGATGAAACAAAAAGACAGTACAAGCAATACATTAAAGAAAGTAATGCTAAATGCTATGCTATCTATAAATGTTCTATTGAGGATTTACATAATAAAGATACTCTTACAAAAGAACAAGAAGATTTTCTTTTTTGGTATGAGAGAAAAATGCCAGTTGGTACAGGGAATTGTTCCATGAATCAGATTTGTAAATATGTTGAAAGTCAGTTAGATAGTTACAAATCTCAATTACATAAGGACTCTTCATTTGATTATAATACATTGAAGGTTAAAAGGCGTTGTACTGAAGAACACAGACAAGCTCTGCGAGAACTTGAACAATATTATTGTGAATGCATTAAAGAATATAAAAAGAAACAGGGAAAAGAAAAAGGAATACAGCTAAATAGAACTGATATCTTTGATAAACAGGATGAATTCGACAAATATTATCAACGTGCAAGTATGGTTGAAATGTTTAAGAAGAAAGCTGAAGAAATATGTCCAAATGATGATGAACGTATGAACATCATTCTTGATATGACTTATGGATATAAAGGTAATAGACAGTTTTGTTGGGATTGTATTGGAGAACTAATTATTAAACGTTTAGAAGAAATGGAGGAAGAAGTTGTATATACTGAATCAAAAAGAATACATTAGAGAGATATTAGCGTCTGGTAGCAAACCAGATAATATCTCGAATGGATATCTGATAACATTGATTGCTAAGTATTATTTTGATAGAGGTAAAGATCCAAATATTCTAATTGATACAGTCAAAGCAAAGATGCTTGAATTTAATATTGAAGAATATCAGGAATATAGATATGCTAATAAAATTAAAAAAACATGTATTGATTTATATGATTCAGAATCTAAAAATCTCTTTAGGGAACTTGAATATGTTCCTATCTATGAAGAAGAATTAAAAGTCGTGAAATCTCTTCCAAATGATCGCCAAAAGAAATTTATGTTTACATTATTTGCCATAGCAAGATATATGGATTGTGATGGATGGATAAATAAAAAAGATTCAAAAGGTCTTTCAGAAGTATTTAAACTTGCCAATGTTACTCTCTCATCTGATAAAAAGAATGAATTGTTACATGAATTATATAGTAATGGTTATATTCATTTTGGGAAAAAAGTGAATAATCTTAATATCAAAATTGATTTAGGAAACACTGATGATGATATTGCTTATAAGGTAACTCAATTTGAAAATATTGGTAATCAGTACATAGGGAATTTTAAAAAGGGGTACAAACAGTGTGCAAATGGATGTGGAAGAAAAATTAAAGTCACTGGTACAAACAATCGTTATTGTAAGTATTGTGCACGAGAAAAAGAATTGGAAAAATATAAGAAATACAATGAGAAACGTTAATTTAACCACTTTTTATAATTCTCAAAAACCCTTGATTTATAAGGCTTTTTTGCACATTTTTACAAAATATTCGTTTTTCTTAAATGTAGATATAGTGAAATATTCACAAAAACAAGATACAAAAACGATTGTCATGGAAGAAACAAACCGACAATCTTTGTATGTCTGCTCTGCTGCTCTTTTGAGTGGCATTGCAGATTTAGAATGAAATCAGCTTTTCTTAGCTGAAAAAACAAAATAGAAACAATCAAAATAAATACTTTACTATGATTGCAATGAACTCAGTGTAGATCAGTTTAGTCACTGTGCTGAGAATACGTGAATATCGGTAAATTATTATATGGGATACTTTGTAATAATTTACTCCAAAACACTGTGAGGTGTATTAGGATATTAGGAAAATCCTTAAAGATAAGCGTATGTACTGAGAGCAAACGTAATTAAAAGCTGCTATCTTGTCGTTGACGTAATAGAGAGTTACACTGTAACGCTTAACCCTGATGCCTGTAGACTGGTAATCTATAGGATGTAAGTAGGGGAATACCAAAATAAGTCAATTTGCCGTGATGATTTGGAAACAAATCGTATAAGACAAGTCAAGTGATTGAGTAGCCCAAGGCAATAGAATAACACTCTATGTTATATAAAGTATCAAATTATACAGTACAATATTTGAGATTGGTATATAATTTAATTCTGAATGACGGGTGAAAATTGTTCGTAACCAATCGAACCGGTACAGAGACAGGTGTATTCCTGTTGGTGAAAAAGTGTATGGATGACGGTTCATATGCTCAGATTTCATTATATCGTGACTGAATATGAGTGCGTTTGTGGAGGCAATCCGAAGGGATTATTGCTATCATAATAAAGTATTTATTTTGTTTATAATGTTTTATGCTGGTGGTTGCACTGAAAATCGGTGCTTTCACTAGCTATTTTATTTTTGTCGCAAGTTATTGTAAAAGAAGCATATGAGAGTCATAATCTCATGGAAGACGTGCAATTCGTCTACCTGCAATTACTCTTCCACTGTTATATGGAAGAAATAACTCAAAAGGAGTGAATTAAAATAGTTCAGATTACGAAACAAGAAGCGATGATTCTTAATAGAGATTATAAAATTCGCTATGGTGAAAATGGAATATCTCATACATATACTAAGAATCGAAAATATTATCTTTGTGAAAGAATATGTAATATAAATGCTTTAGAAAAAATACGAAAAATTTAGTCAGTTGGGTAATGCCTATGACTGAAAAAGATTTTAAGATTGAGAAAATTAAAGATGGTAGTTTTCGAGTGACAAGAATTGATATTGAGGGTGACTATCACACACATATGTTATCAAAGCAGTTAGCAAAGACTGTTATACATAATATTTGTTATGATAAAATCCTATTAAATTCACAAAATCATACACTTATAAGTATGTATCGGTTAAGTGATAGCAAAGAGTATAGGGATAAAATCCAGAAAATATTAGACACTCGAAAACAAAAAGGTAAGAAAGATAATTATTGTAATCCTAGCAGATATAAGTCTGGTAGGAATTTTTAATTTTATGGAGGAAAAGGATAAATGGCAAATTTTGTATTTAAGGAAACAAAGCAGAAATCTATGAAAATTGCAGGTATCATTGACACAGATAATATGATTGTTGAAGTAGATGGCGAAGAAAAGAAGCTTGCTACTCTTCTATCTGTATTTAACGGTAACGATGTTGAAATAAACGTGAAGGTGAAAGAGGAAAGTGAACTCGATGAACCTACTGAATCTAATGAAGAATAGAGAGTAGGTGGACGACATCGAGAAGAATGAATTTCTTAGAGAACAATTAGACTTACTCAAGAGAAAAAGAACAGACGAAAATTTAGAGTGGCAAGATGTTGCTGACTTTCGTTCTGAATTTAATGGTGATTTAGAGCACAGAGATACAGTACGCAAAGGTAGTAAATTATTATATGAGTATATTGACGCTGGATGGGTTAATGAACCAGTAGAAACAGAAAATAATTCAGATAATGCTGAGTTAATTAAAATGCGTAAAGAAAAGATTAAACTTTCTGATGCAAGAGTTGAGTACAATCGACTCATTAGACAGGAAGCTCGTAAAGAGTCTTATGCTGATATGGTGAAGCGTATTATTTGTGAGAATGTTGAGCCAATAAATATTCCAGTACATTATACTTTGTTTAATAGTTCGACGGATTTACTATGCCATCTCACCGATGTCCATTGCGGTATTGAGATACATAATTGGAAGAATGATTTTAATGAAGATATTTTAAAGAAACGAATTGAAAAATTTACTTCTGATATTTTAGATATTCGTGGTATGCATCAATCTGAAAACTGTTATCTTGTAATTGGCGAGATTCTTAGTGGAATTATTCATAATAATCTTCGATTACAGAACAATATGGACTTAATGGAACAGTTTAAATATGTTTCAGAGCTGATTTCTGCTATGCTAACTAGATTAGCAAATCATTTTAATCATATCTATGTATATACAACGCCTGGTAATCATTCTAGGATATCCCCTAAAAAGGAAGATGGTTTAGATGGCGAAAATATGGACGTACTCTTGCCGTTCTATTTAAAAGCCAGAATGCAGAATTTTGAGAATATTACTATTGGTAGCAACAATATTGAACCTGAAATTGCAATGTTCAATATCCGTGGGAATAATGTGTTTGCAGCACATGGACATAAGGATTCGCCAAGTAATGTTGTACAGAATTTTACAATGATGTTCAATGTAAAGCCAGATATTGTGTTGTTAGGGCATAGACACACTAATGCTATGGAAACAGTATATGATACAAAAGTAATACAGTCAGGATGTGTATCAGGTAGCGATCAATTTGCGACTTCAATAAGAAAAGTTAATAGACCTGAGCAAACAGTGTCAGTTATAGGTGACAAAGGGTTAATTTGTTTATATGATATTCAATTAGACTAACAAATTACCAATTCTAAGACAAATACTCTCCCACCCGTCTGTTGTCGAGTAGTTCTAAACTCACATAAAAATGGCGCAATGATTAACAACAGACAAGCTATCTCGTATGAAATCTACGCCAATGTCTACAAACATGCTCGATTCTTCCGAATCTTGCACGAATGTAAGCACTAACATGGACAAGATATGGGTAAACACATTTGTTCATGAGAATCACCAACCTTTCACAAAATATGATCAGTAGGTGGGAGAATATTATATATTATAACATATTGTTAAAGAAAAACAAACTTTGGTTCACGATTATCCTTATAAAATCGTTTGATACAAACAGGTTTTTGATTACCGTAAAATCGTATATGAGGGAGTTGACTATTATAGCAGCTACCCTCTTTTATATTACAAAAAAATATTAATTGAGAAAAAGGAGAAATTTAAAAATGAACAAGACAGATTTAGTAAAAGTTGTAAAAGAGACAGTATCAGAGACATTAGAAGGCGTAACTGCAAAGGATACTGCCGTATTCGTAGATGCTACTATTAAGGCTATTCAGGACGCAGTTGTAAATGGTGATAAGGTACAGATCGTAGGGTTCGGTACATTTGAGACAACTACAAGAGCCGCTAGAGTTGGAAGAAACCCACAGACAGGAGAAAACATCTCTATCCCAGAGTCCAAATCCCCAAAATTTAAAGCAGGAAAAGCGTTCAAAGATGCTGTAAAGAATGCTTAATCTGAAAGGTCGTGAATTATTTGAAGAAAAATAAATATGAAGATATTCAGATGATTGATCTTGAGGATAAAGTTGATGACATTATCTCTATTTATATCAATAGATTATATCATACTGATAAAACAGTTGGTATAATTGTAAATAAAGAAATTGCTGAATATATTTTGGATATTCTTATTAGGCTTGACGAGACAAGTATTAAAGAGATTGACCTTGTTGATTATATGAATATAGACGAATATTTAGTATCTGTTGATGATGGTGGCGTAATCACTGTTGTTCCTATTGAGGACTTTGGTGTTCTTGATAAAACAGATATTTTCTACATTGATATGGATGGTGATATCAAGCAGAATATCATTGATTATTGTGTAAATGAGGATAAAGAAGTTATTCTGTTTGGTCAGGAAGATAACTGTGATGGTGATTGTAAGAACTGTCCTGCGCATGATGAAACTTATCTACATACTTCTGAAGACGAAGATGAAAATACTCACGGATTTACTGCCAGTAAGTCAGATGGCGACTCTTATATGAGTTATTCTTACTACTCTAGTGATGAATTGAGCCATGAAGATATTCAGAAGATGTTAAAGGTTTTTGGATTTTAGATTTTTTTTGGAGTGTGTGGTGTATGCTGCACACTCTTTTTTGTATGGGTAGGTCGTATAGCGGCAATTACTCCCGACTGTAAATCGGGTGCTTCGGCTTCGTTGGTTCGAGTCCAACCCTGCCCACTAATTTGATGTTTCTGTTAATGGAAACAGAGAATAAATATATGTGCTCATGATTGGTGTCATGGCTGGTTGTGGGATTTATGGAACAGTAGGTACTTGGAGTAGCTACCAAGTATATGAGGCAACCTACACACCTCTTCTACTGTTCTATTTTTATTGTATGTGTAGGGGAAAGTGTAGGAAAAATTTATGAGAAGAAACAAAGTCGATGAAAAAATATGGTATGACGAAGTAGAAAAATATAAATCTGCTTGCAAACAATTAGAAAAAACAATTACTTGTACAATGTTAAAATATGGATTTATGGGATTAAAATGTTGGAGTTGGTATCCTGGAAATGCACCAGATGATTTGAATATAAGTACATTTTCAGATTTTCTAAAATATCTTGGAGAAGAAGCATATTATAGAGAACGTCCTACTAAAGAACAAGTATGTGAATATGCAATTAAATTAAGAGAACAATTGGGAAGAAACATTAAACTTTCTGATTTTGACAATAATAAACAGGTTAAAAAAGCGACATACTATATTATTTTGGCAGTTTTAATAAAATGAACAAGGAATTAGGATTTGAAGAAACTGGTACATATAGAGGTCATTCATATTCTAAGGAAGAGTTAATTGAAGCAGTCAAAAATTTTGTAAGTGAAAATGGGTTTATCCCAAGTGCTAAATTTATTGATACTCATGGCAAAGAATACGGTATGCCAAATAGAAAGACATATAATAACAAATTTGGTAGTTGGAAAAATGTTTTACATGAGTGTGGATTTGATGAAAAAGAATATGCAAAAAATTATGTTTTAAATGAAAATGATGATTATGTATTAAAGCATGATAATGCGGAATTCCTTCAGAATATAATATTTGAATACATTGAAAAATATAATAAAATTCCTGGAATACGTGATATAAATAAATATTATGGAACTGAACTTAAAAATTATTTCAAAAAATATTTTGGTGGATATAATAATTGTTTAGAATCACTTGGTCTTAAAATAAATCAGAAAGCTGAATATAAAGAATCTGAGTTAGATAAAGCATTTATGGATTTTGTTAACGAATATGATAGAGTCCCAACAATACAGGATTTTAATAAAACTGGAAGACCTTCGTTTTGGGTTTATCAACAAAGATTTGGAAGTTGGGCTGAAACTTGTATTCATTATGGATTTAAACCGAATTGTAGAAGACCAGAATTTTATATGGATGATGGTGAAAGATGTGACAGTAGTTGCGAATATGATATATCAACATGGTTAAAATCTAAAGGTATAAAATATGATAGAGATATACCTTATGTAGATTTCACTACTAATTATAAAGGGAAAATGAATTGTGATTATAGATTTACTCTTGCAGATGGAACTGTTTGGTATGTTGAAATGGCTGGTTTTATAAATACATATGATTTTTCTAAACTTAGAAGTCGTGAAGAACAGATATATTTTTTCAAGATAAGATATAAAGAAAAATTGTTTAAGGAAAATCATTTAAATTATAAGATTATTAAAAGAGATGATTTAAGAACAAAAACTATGGAAGAAATATTTGATTTTTTAAATATAGAAAATGTTGCTTAGAAGCAGTTAGTTAATAATACTACTGCTTCTTTTGTTATGAAAGGAAGTGATTTAGTGGCACATGTAACAAGGGTAAAATATTTTACCAAGGATAAGGAGAAATTCATAAATCCTGATAACTTAAAGAAATATAAGAAATATCTCCAATCAAATATTATTAAAAATCAGGATGTTAAAGACACTACATATAAAAGATATGAAGGATTGTTTCGTCATTTTCTTATGTGGTTAGGCGAAAACTATGGTGATTTAGATTTATATTCAGATGAGTTTATGGAGAATGCCGTTGATATTATGGAGAACTATATTATGTTCTGTCAAGAAACACTTCTGAATCATAAAAAGATTATCAACATGAAAATCTCTGCTGTTAGTTCATTCTATATTTGGTCTATGAAACGTGGTTTCGTTAAGTATCATCCTTTTGACGGTAAACTTGATAGAATGAAGAAAGCTAATGAGGAACATATTTTGAACTCTTACTTCCTTACAGAAGAACAAGTTCAGACAATCCGTAGAGAATTATCTGAGAATGATAAGTATTCAATTCAGGATCAAATTTTATTTGAGGTAAGTTTTGACTCAGCAAACAGAATTGGTGCATTGTTAAGATTGCAGTTATCCAAACTTGACTTAGAACATAACATGTTTATTGATATAAGGGAAAAGGAAGGATACCGCACACAAGTAGTTTTCGGTGATGTTGCAAAAGAACTTATTCAAGAGTGGCTTGAAATGCGAAAGAATGATTATGATCACTTGGAATGTGATTCATTGTTAATTACAAAATATAATGGAGAATATAAACCTATGGGTGACAGTGCAATCAGAGATAGAATGAAGAAATATGGCGAAATTATTGGAATTTCTGACTATAGACCTCATTGCCAGCGTAAGACTAGGCTAAATCTTGTATATGAAGAAACTGGTGATTTAGCATTAGCAGCCGAGCTTGCCAATCACCGTTCGACTGAAACCACTAGGGAGTTCTATTGCAGGAAACAAACTAAAGCAGAAGTTATGAACAAAATCAATGCTTTAAGAAGTAAAAATTCTGATGTTGCTGACGAAGAGACTAAAGAATCCTTCCGAAACCACTCAGATGTATGTAATTCGTGAAGATACTGAGGATGCCGATGAAGCTTTCGTCTAACACTTCGTCTAATTCCCTCTTGCGCCACACAGTTTTATGTGTTACAATACAAGTAAAGAAAACAAGCAATTATCCATTAGACGGTTTAGAGTCAAATATTGAACACTATTTGGCTAATATATTTAGAATATTAACACAAAATGATCGCTACTTGCAATGGCGGTCATTTTTGCGTACCAATTTATCTACGAGACGTACTATGTATGTGGTAAACAATCCACTTACAATTCTGCCAAGAATTCCAATAATAAATTCTACAACTTCTGTCACTTAACATCCTCCTTTGTAAGTATTTCCTACATGATGTCACGAGGATATTTATATGAACTGAATATCACTATTCAGATGTGACTCTATAACCGCTATTAACCATCTCAATCTAGCCATAACTAAAATGTCGAACAATTGCTTGTTCTGTTTATTATACCATATCACGACAATATTTGTCAAAAATATTCCAAATAAGCGAATAATATAACATAAGCTGCTTACACTTTCACGAGAGTAGGGGTGCTCTATCAATTTGTTGGTAGATTTTTATAAACAGCGTTGATGTCGTCCTACGCTATACAAAGACAAGGTTACGACTGGTTATAGAAGGCAAAGCTATTCTTTTCTCATACCAAAAGCTAAAGTGAGAATTTTCTTGGCATTTGCTATTCATGTAGTATTGTAAGACCTACTTCGTTCCTACCGACATCTAGGATTATCGGTGGCTCTCAGCCTTAGAAATGAGAAGATGTTCGTGCCTCTCTGCGTTAATGAGAACCATTAAAGTAAACGGTTGCTTATATACATATCATACATTTGACGTGTAAGACACACGAGTTAGGAATGAGAATAAATGGAAGCATGAATTAGGTTGCTGATAAGCGACCATATTCTAAATAACTGGATGTGTACAGTCCAATTTCAGCTAGTTAGTGCTTTATGCTGATCCAGTGGGTGAGATGCCCACATTAGGTCTGTTCGTCTAGCGGTCTAGGACATCACCCTTTCACGGCGGCAACAGGAGTCCGAATCTCCTACAGATCATTCATCATAATCCAATCTCAAACAGAGAATAAATATATGTAACAAGAAAACTGCAAAAGAAAGGAAATTATGAGAAGAAAATTTTTAATTGTTGCAGGCTTATTTTTAATAACTTGTAATAATACAACGAAAGTAACAGCAAATACAGTCATTACTACTCCACCAATTTCAATAGCATCAGGTTCAGTGATTTCAAAATCTGAATACACTTCGAATATTGATAATCTTAAAGATTTTGTAGCAGAACGTTTTGATGTTGACAAAAATTCTGAGAAAGAATCTGTCCTTGAAACAAAAGTTAAAGGATTAAAAGCATATACAACTAAAAAAATGTATGTAAAAGCTCGTGTGCATATCAGAAAGAAGCCAACCAAAAAGAGTAAATCTATTGCTATTCTTCCGTTAGGAAAAAAGATTACTGTTGTTAATGGCAAAAAGAAAAAATGGACAAAGGTTGAATACAAAGGAAAATTTGCATATGTAAATAGTAAATACATTTGCTCTAAAAAGCCAAAAATAATTAAGGTTAAATCTGTAAAACTGATTGGATTATCGCAAGTTCAGAAAAACAGAGCATATACTATTGCAAACATCTGTATTAAAGAGTGGAAACGATATGGTGTACTACCATCAACAGCAATTTCTCAGGCTATGGTTGAAAGTACATTAGGAAAACATTGTCGAGGTTATAATCTATGGGGAATTGAAAGTGGTAGTGTAAGATATAGCAGTTTAGAAAATGGAGTATATGCATATCTTCGTGTTATTAATAATGGTTGTTATGGTACTGCCCCATTTACCAAAAATTCTTCTAGCCAAATTAGAAAAATTTTAAATGGTGGTTATTGTGTACCTGTAGGTAATTATTATAAAAATGCAACTTGGATTGTAAATAAATACAATCTTAAAAAATTTGATAAAATGATATAATCTTTACAGTTTTGTAGGAGGGTCGTTACTCTCCTACTTTTTATATTGGGCATTCACCAAAAGGCAAGGTAATGGGTTTTGATCCCATCATTTACTGGTTCGAATCCAGTATGCCCAGTTAATGAATAAAAGGAAAATATAATAAGAAAGGAGTGAAAATATGGGTTTTTTGCAAGTAACAGAGAATGATTTGGAAATTGGTGATGTGCTAAGTATTACAACAGATAACGGTAAAACATTAAAAGCATTACAGATGTTAATAGGCAATCAGACAAAAGCTATTATGAGTCTTGATAAAGATAAAAATTGTGTTGCTTTTAAAGTTAATGATACAGATATCAATTTGCCAAGTTTAGAATGTAATTTAAAAAAAGATACAATAAAGGACTTAATTGTAAATTTAAAAACATTTTATAATCAGTTAGAAAGCGAGGAAACAAATAAATGAAATTAAATATATCAAAGAAAATTGAAGAAAATATCATTACTGTAAGTATTGATGTGGCAGAACTTGGCACAAATTCTATTGACGCACAGGAAGAGTTATCTCAGCTTCATGACTTTCCAAAAAAGATTACATATAAAGATATAGAATTTAAAGCAAATATGAAGTTAGAAGATGGAGATCCTATTATTACAGAGGCTGAGACTGATGGTTCTACTATTGCACAGGTTGAACTGGAACTAATCAATAAGGAATATCTAATAGATGAAAACTTATCTATCACTCTTTCAATTGATGTGAATAAAATACCTAAGTCTGATTTAGTTGTTCCGTTTGATACTGTTGAAAAATTAGGAAAGGCTCGTGCGCAACTTTTTATTGCTAAAATACAGGCTGAAATAGCTAAAAAGTTGACAGAAATCAGGTCGCTTTATACTTCATTTGAAGGTGAAACTGAAGCAATTATATAATTGATGTTGGAGGAAAATTATGTATTCTATTTTGATAAAAGATTCTAAAACGGGTATGTTTCGTTTTCTTACTGTAAAACAGGAAATTATGGAAGAACATAAGGAAACTGTTGAAGATGAAAGTACGCACGAAGTAAAAGAAGTTACTACAGAAGTCGGTACAGGTAAATATGAAACTGTACCTTTTGAAACAAAAGAACGTGATGAACTTGAAAAGAAGTGTATTGAGTTATTGAACAGTTATAAAGCAACTGAATTTTTACCTATTGATACGCTAAAGTATTCGACAGATTTAATTTGGGATGCTGATAAAAAGAATGAATGATAAAGAGAGATAATCTTCTCTCTTAGTTAAATTAGAGAGGAGGTTATAAATAAAATGGATGAAGTGTTTATTGATTCAGACGGTAAAATAAAAAAATCAAGTATGGTCGATGAACACAGTTTAATTAAAATCACTGAGAAAACGCCTGAATTAACCAATATTGGAAAAATTGTTCGTGGAGATACAAATTCCAATATTCTTACTTTTGAAATAAATCGCTATTATGATGGTGAAGATGTTTATGGTAAAAATATTAGATTTATTATTAAAAATAGTTTAGGTATTTATACCGAAGAAGCGGTTAATCTTCAATATAGTGATAAACATATTAGATTTTCATGGATTTTAAGTTATGCTGATACACATAGCGGAGCTGTAACCGCAGCTATTGAATTTTACGGAAAAAATGATGAAGGTTATCCATATTCTTTAAAAACAACTACATTTTCTTTCAATCCTGCTGACACATTAGATGCAACAGACATGGTTGTTGATGTTCCAAATTGGTTTGTTGATGTTGAAAATAGGCTAACAAATTTAGAGGAAAATGGTGGAGTTGCTGACCTCTCTTTATATCAGAAAAAAGAAGATAAAAATTTGATTACAAATGATAAGAATATTGTCAATGCAATTAATGAATTGTGTAAACAAATTCCATCAGACGAAGTTGCAAATATAATAAATAAATTCTCGTTAGATAATAATGGAGATTTATTGTTTGACGGTAGCCCGATTAAATCTAATTCTGATGGAATAATCAACGATAGTGATATAGCAACAGATGATGATATTGAAAATCTTTTTAAGGAGATGAATTAAATGGCTACAGAAATTAAAATAATTACACTTGACAAATTAGGGAAAAATAATACTTTATTCAAAAAATATATAGACAATGCCGACGCAAAAGCTATTAAAACAGTTAGTATTGTTGGAAGAACTCTTAAATTTTATAGAGAAGAAATACTGACGGAAGATTCAGTTGCAGTTAAAGAAATAACTATTCCTGAAACTGATTTATCGACAATTAATTCTATAATTGGAAATCTTCAGGCGGTGGTTAATAAACTTGATGGAGAAGATACTGTTGAGGGTTCAGTAAAGGCTCAGATTAAAGCACTTAAAACAGATCTTGAGGGTCAGATTACATCCTCAGAGTATGATGATACAGAAATCAAGAAAACTATTAAGGCTAATACTGATGCTATTGGTGTACTTAATGGTGCAGGTGAAGGCTCTGTAGATAAGAAAGTTGCTGATGCAGTAGCTTCTATCGTAGCCGATGCCCCAGCAGCTTATGATACTCTGAAGGAGATTTCTGATTGGATTTCAACTCATACAGAGGATGCATCTGCAATGAATTCTTCTATTCAGACAAACAAAACTGATATTGCTAATCTTGCTAAGTTAGTAGGTACTCTTCCAGAAGGAGAGAAAACAAAAACAATAATAGAATATATTGATTCTAAAATTAACTCAGTTGATTTTAGTGAAGCAATTGCCGATGCAAAAAAAGCAGGAACAGATGCTCAGATAGCAGTAAGTAACCTTGCAAAAAGAGTTGATACACTTGAAAATACAACTTTTGTTGAAGCTACAGATGCAGAAATAGAAGCTCTTTTCTCTTAGTTATAGTAAATAACTGAATATTTTTTAAGGAGGTTTTTACTTTATGGAAACAAGTAACGTAACTTTAAGGAGACTAAAAACCTTCTTAAAGTCTTTAGAAAATAAATTTGCATTGAAAAATCATACTCATACAAAATCCCAGATTACAGACTTTCCCACAGCAATGCCAGCTTCGGACGTATCATCTTGGGCTAAGTCAAGTACAAAACCAAGTTATACAAAATCAGAAGTTGGATTAGGAAATGTAGACAACACAGCGGATGCAAATAAGAGTGTTAAATATGCCACGAGTGCTGGTAGTGCAACAAAATCCACAGGAATTGTTGATTATGGTGCAACTGCAAAGACTATTCAGATTGGTTATGGTGGAGATGGAATTAGTGGCGATGCTATTAAATATATTGCAGGATATACGACAGGTAATGGTTCTGATATAAGTGCAAAAATTAAAGATGTTTCAAAAGATGCTTTGAAATCATGGTTAGGCTTAGGTTCTTTGGCATATAGTTCTGCAACTATTCCGACAATACCATCTTCACTTCCTGCTAATGGTGGTAATTCCACAACAGTTAATGGACATACAGTGAATAGTAATGTTCCAGCTAATGCTGTATTTACGGATACTACATATTCAGATGCAACAACATCGGCTCATGGACTGATGTCTCCTGCTGATAAAACTAAACTCAATAAAATTGGTTCAAATGTTAGTATAGGTTCACGAATAACTATAGCATCAGGAACATCAATAAGTGGTGTTGCAAATAATCTCACTACTACAGGTGTTAATTTTGTTTTAGATGCACGACAAGGTAAAGCATTAAACGATGCAATAACATCATTAAAAAAATCTGTCAGTGATGGGAAAAGTGCTATTGCATCCGCCATCACTACTAAAGGAGTTAGCACAGCATCGGATGCCTCATTTGCTACTATGGCTAGTAATATAAAGAATATTAGCACTGGACTAAGCACAAGCGATATAGTTGAGTTGTCAAAAAATTGTTCATATAACCAAGGTATAATGGGATCATCTGTAAACACTATTATTAATGCAGGTTATCCTAAAGGTGCTCCATTTGATAGCAGCTCAACTTTAATAAATGCATGGTATTTAATAAGTAAAAATCATAAAACAACTCGATGGGGTAATTATATATTTTATAATTTTGTTGACCATGGTGGTCATGACACTATAAACTCATTAGGGACTTTTGATGTGGATATATATATAATTTCCTCAAAAGAAACAAAATCATATAAAAATGTATCTTCTATTACCTTACCAAGTTCAGAAAGTAGTAAACTAGCAATATATATTTAATTAAGAAATGAGGTCTTAAATGGATAAAATCGTTTTAAAAGATGGTACTGAGTATGAAATACTCGAAGGTGCTAGTATTGATAACATCAAAATAGAAGTTGATGAATTCGACAAAATCAAAGAAATTGATGAGAAGTTTTCAACGGATAATCTTAAAGAAGTTCAGTTCAAGGTTAATGACGATATAACAGGAAATTACATAAACCTTGTTTGTCAGAATATTTCTTTTATTCAGAAAACTGTAAGTGTAAGTGAGGATACAACATCAAAGGATAGCAACGACATTGTTTCTGATATAGATAGCTCAACTTCTGAAAGTGAAGTAACAAAAGATATTTCAGAGCTTGCTTCTGAAAATACTTCTGCAAATGAAACATCTACTGAGGCATTAAATAAAGAAGCTTCAGCCGTAGCAGAATCTGATGAAACTAATTCAACTCCATTAACGAAAGTTATTTATGTTGTTACAATTTCTCTTAGAGAGAGTACAGAAGTAGAACTTCGTCTGCTTGCTCTTGAAGAGAAAACTGATAGTATCAATGCAAGTCAGGAAGTCACAAGCAATACTGTTAATGAGATTCTTACAGATATTATCCCTTCATTAATTGTTGGGGCAGATGAATAGAAATTTAATTATTAAAGATATTTTATAAATTACACAAGGAGGATTATTATGGTAACATTTATGTCAATACAAATTGAGAACGCAAGAGATATTTCATTAGAAAAAGGTCAGGCTATGTATAGAGCTTACTTTGTAAAGAAGAATGCAGCAAGAATATATAAACGTTATCAGGCAGATGTTGATATGATTCTTGAACAGGATGGTTATACTGATTGTATCGTAACTGAGTAAGTTACTACTCTTCTATTTTTGAATTAACTACATATATTTAATATTTAATTATGAAAGAGTCATTTCCTTTGGAGATGGCTCTTTTTGTTATGTAGTATTGGCAGAGTTGGCATTGCACCTGATTGCTAATCAGAGGTCATCGTTTATTCGGTGCATAGGTTCGAGTCCTATATACTACGCTCATGCCGTGTGTCCGATTGGTCGAGGGTGCTGTCTTGAAAACAGTCTGGATGTAAAAGTCTTTGGGGTTCGAATCCCTAACACGGCGTATGCACCTATCTTTTGGCAAGAATGAAGTCTCCAAAACTTCTAACCTGTGTTCGATGCGCAGTGGGTGTGCTAAGTGAAGTGAATTGCACTTTCAAAACATTCAAAATATTTGTATAAATGGTTTTATATACAAAAAATAGAGAATATTGTCAACTCTCCATTTAATTATACTATTACCATAAATCAATGGTATTTTCTTTATTTACTTCTACTAAGTAATCTTCATCTACATTAAATGGTTCAGTTTTCATATTGCACTTATAGCATAATGGAACTATATACCATTTATTGCCTTCATGTGTTTTCTTAACGTGTGCTCCTACTTTTGCACGATTATAGCATTCCTCACATTGACAATATGTTGGAAATGGGAGTAAAGATTTATTTTCCCAATATGTTATCCAAGAGGAGTAACCTTTAGGATTTGAATATCTATCTTTTGATGTTCCGTTGATGTTTTTAACTTCAACCATTATATCATCTCCTTTTATAAGTTTGACATATTTTATCGCAATCTGTCGAATTAGTCAAGTGTAAATTGTGTAAAAGAGAATAAGTATATAGCCAACTATGAGAGAATTGTTACTGTTTCGATTGCAGATAGTTGGATTAAGAGAAGAATAACGAGGACTGATCATCTTCGTGAATGACTGTACTCCATATCCAGTCACTCTTCTCTTCTATTATTGTTGTTGATATGGAGAGATTGGAGAAATGATGAATGAAACAAGAAACAAAACAATGTACTCAATGTAAACGAGAATTGCCAGCTAATAAAGATTTTTATTTTATGAAGCTTGGTAAATTAAATAATAGGTGTAAGGAATGTTGTGGTAGACATTTTACAAATCATTTAACACATATTCCAAAAGAAGGATATGTGTTTTGCAAGAAGTGTGACAGAGAATTGCCACACACCATACAATATTTCCCAGAAGATAAATCGTGTAAAACTGGGCTTAGATATGTATGTAGAGAATGTAATCCTAGTTATGGAAGATTTTTAGACGATGGTGAAGAACCTCATAGAGCATGGTCTAAGGAAGATGATGATTTAATATTAGAGCATTATCATGATTATACTGGTAAAGAGTTAAAAGAAAAATTCTTTCCTTGTAGATCCGTAAGAGCAATAGAATGTCATGCGGGCGAATTAGGAGTTGCTTGGAAAACCGAGGAAACATATAAGCGTAGTAGAGCATTTCAAGCAAAAATTGTAGCAGAAAAATTAAGAGGACGTGATCTTGGACAAGAATGGCGAGATAAAATTTCTGCTACTAAGAAAGAATACTATAAAACTCATGATGGTTGGTGGAAAGGAAGAAAACGAAGTCCTGAACAATGTAAGGCTATTAGTGAGCGTATGAAAGGTAAATGGGCTGGTGACAAGAATCCACGACATATTAATCCTTTAAATGGAGAACTTAATGGTCGTTGGAAAGGCGGTATCTTACCGACATACACGGAACTTCGTTCTGATACAAAAGATTGGTTTAATGAATCAATGGAATTTTGTAATTATAAATGTGTAATTACTGGTGGAGAATTCGATAATGTACATCATACTACTGCTTTTAGAGATATTGTTGATGAAGTTTTTAAGTTGACTGGCATAGAAATCAAACAACAAGTATGTGATTATAGTGAAGATGAGTTTCAACATTTAAGAGACGAATTAAAGGATTTACATATAATTTATGGGTTTGGAGCTTGTATAAATAAAGATGTACATAAACTATTTCATGATAATTATGGATACACCAAATTCTCTCCGTATGATTTCTTGGATTTTGTATATAGAATTGATATTGGGGAATTTGACGAATGGTTTAAGAAAAACAATTTACAAATAAATATTAACTACGATTATGTAGAATATTTGGAAAGCACTCTTACTGTTATTGCAGAGCTTACTGTTATTGCAGAGAGTGCTTAATTTATTGGAATAAAAGGAGGTGGTCGTTAATTGGCTACAAGAAAAAGCACTACGCAACCAGTTAAATTAACGGCTGCTGAAGCTAGAGAAAAAGTCGAAGAATTACAGTACAAACTTGATAAATATGCAGGTACTGCTCATTGTCCTATGTGTAATAAGCATAAGGATATAGAAACAAAATTTTATTATGACACAGATCCTTTACTTGGTGGAAAAAGTTTTTCAAGAATTTGTCGTGATTGTGCCCGTAAAATTGCATTACGAGTTGACGAACGAGGCGAAGAACATGAACCAACGAAAGAGAGCGTACAGAAAGCATTATATTATCTTAACAAACCTTTTCTTGAAACTGTATGGAATGCAAGTATTCAAGAGTCTGAAAATATGGTTACAGGAAAAGGTAAGGAAAACGTCTGGACTTCATACATTAAAAATATCAGTATGAAAAATTATGTTGGTATGGGATACATGGATTCCGACATGTTCAAAGAGAAAATAGTTTACAAAGATGAAGAAGTTACACAAGAGAATAAAGAGGACGAATTATCTGAAGATGTTGTTGAAATGTATAAAAAGAATAAACGAACAGTTCTTAGATTTTTAGGTTATGATCCTTTTGAAAATGAACCAATTTCAGAACAGCCTATTCTCTACTCTAAGCTTGTTGGATATTTTGATGAGTCTGTAAAAGATGACGGATTGAAGCTTGAAGCTGTAATTGAAATTGTGCAAAGTTTTAAGGATGTAAAAACAATCAATGATACTATTTCACAATACAAGAAACAACTTGGTAGTAATCCAGGTGTTATATCAACAATTAAATCTTTAGCTGAAACAAAGCAAAAAATGATATCTTCTGCCCTTGCACTAGCAAAGGATAACGGAATATCTGAAAATAATAACAATAGAAAAAGTAAAGGTGCTGGT
>PVML01017608.1_pt1 | contig 49781 bp, 57 predicted proteins | sample 1853371 | NCBI WGS metagenome assembly PVML01 (sample SAMN08533508, study PRJNA380276) | Human gut metagenome, whole genome shotgun sequencing project. | isolation source: participant 1, chromium library | host: Homo sapiens | collected 2017 | reverse complement strand
TGTTGATTTACTGGGATGAAATCCTGCTTTGGCAATATCAGAAACATAACAACGAAGATCAGCTGTGGCTGCAGCTGACCGACGGCCAGACGGAAACGATTGAATGCTTTAACCGCAACAAGATCGTGCCGTATTTTAAAATCTATGCGAAAGGAAAAGAACGGCAGCTGAAACCGGCGCGGCGCCGGCGTTCAACCGCCAGTTCCCGGCAGAAAATATGAAATTTACGTTTAATCATTTTAACTTCAATGTTCTGAACATGCAGCGGTCGCTGGAATTTTATGAAAAAGCACTGGGCCTGCATATCGCACGCAAACATACCGCGGCAGACGGCAGCTTTCAGCTGATTTACCTGGAAGACGATCTGGGGCATTTCCAGCTGGAATTGACAGAGCTGAAAGATCGGAAAGAGAAATATGATCTGGGAGAGTGTGAATTCCACCTCGCCTTGACGACGGATCACTTTGAAGAAGCGCATCGCGAACATCAGGAAATGGGCGTGATCTGCTTTGAAAATCCGGACATGGGGATTTATTTTATCGAGGATCCTGACGGCTACTGGATTGAGATTGTACCAGCGAAGAAATAACCGGCTTGCTTAAAGAATTAAGGTTCAAGGGAAATTCGCCCGATAAACCTTATATCCAAAGCTCAATGAACGCACAATCAACACATGAAAATCAGATCGGTTTCATCTCCGGCCAGACGTTCAGCGGTGGAAAAGGGAGAAGCCGATCTTTTCTTTGTTTCAGAGCGGGTGCACGGCAGAGAAGGTGCGTAATCTTTAATGTTTCTAAGGAAGTTCAGGTCGATTCCAATAAATCAGACTGAGGGTCAATCTTTTCCAGGTAAATCCAAGACGGGAAAGCATGGGCGAATTGTCCGTAACCAAACGGAATGTGATATAATATTCCCAATGGTGGTGAAGCGCATGGAGAAGGAAGAACTGCAGGAAAAAATCGTCCATCCCGAGATTGTCGCGGAAGTGGAAAAGAAAATGCTCAGTGAAAGCGAATTTGAAGATCTGGCTTTATTGTTCAAAATGTTTGCGGACCCGACCCGCTTAAAAGTGTTAAAGGCGTTGTTTGAACGGGAGATGTGTGTGGGCGATCTGGCCGTGCTGCTCAAGATGACGCATTCCGCAGTGTCGCATCAGTTGGCTTCGCTGAAGAAAACGCGGTTGGTCCGCAGCCGGAAAGATGGCAAAGTGGTCTATTACTCGCTTGATGATGATCATATTGAAGAAATATTCCAGAAGGCTCTGGATCATGTCCGCGAATAATGAAGTGGGCAGCGATTGATTTTGAAACCGCCAATCCCTCGCCGATGAGTGCCTGCGCCGTAGGCTTAACGGTATTCGACGAGGGCGAGATGGTATTCAGCGACAGCTGGCTGATCCGGCCGCATCCTTATTATGACGCGTTTTATCCTTCTTTTATTGATATCCATGGCATTACCCCTGATCAGGTGGCTGACGCACCTTTTTTCCCTAAAGTTTATGAACAGTTGAAACCGTGGCTGGACGGCGGCGTGTTGTGCGCGCATAACGCGGGTTTTGATATGAAGGTGCTGGCCAGCTGCTGCTCCCTGTACCGCTTAGAGCTGCCGGATGCCCCGTATTTTTGTACGGTGAAGCTAAGCCGCAAAGTATATCCGTATCTGAAACATCACCGTCTGAACGATGTCTGCGATTATATGGGAATTCAGCTCGATCACCACGACGCCGGCAGCGATGCCCGCGGCTGCGCGCTGATCGTTGCGAATACAATGAATTTGATGCAGATCTATGAACCGCTGGAGCTGGCTCAGACGTGTCAGATCCCGGTGAATAAAATTCTCGATTAGTCTGTCTGAACCCAGAGACAGACTTTTTTCCATTCAACAGACGATGGATTAAGAGATGTTTGCCGTGTCGTACGAAACGAAAATAAAGGAGAGATCATCATGGACTATCCAAAACAAGCGCTGGGGTTTATGCTTAAACAAAATCGGCTGGATCAGAATTTGTCGCTGCGCGCCCTGGCGGAACGCACAGGAATCTCGGCTATGTATTTAAGCGATGTGGAAAATGGTGTGCAGCGGCCAGCCGACTACACGCTGCGCAAGCTGTTCAGCGAACTGGCTCTGCCGTATGATCCCGCGTTGCTCTGGCAGCCGGAATTTACTTTACACCCGCTGACACAGGCGATCCTGGATTACCGGATGGACCGGCGCGACGCGTTTTTTGATGATCTGTGGCAGCGGCGGGAAGCTTTGAAAGCCAGCTGCCACTATGCTCAGTTCTTATTGGCGGAATGGATTGCCCGGATCAGCCGGGGCGAGAACCGGGAAGCGCGGGTTTATCAGTTGCGGGATATCCTGGAGGCGGCCGGCTCAGCTTTGCGGAATCAGGACCAACAATGGTATCGGCTTTATCGCGGCATTCATCATAAGGCACTGGATGAGATAGAAGCGGCGCAGTCCTGGCTGGCCGGAGCTGAAACGCTGGGGCAGGACGAAGGCACGCAGGCTCTGATCCATTATCATGAAGCGGATTGTCTGATGCGTCTGCATCGTCCGCAAAGCGCACTTCTTATAAATCAGCAGGCTCTTGATCAGTTTTCCCGCAACGGTTATTTCGTTCGGGCTATCCATGCTCGGATTCATCAGGCCGATTTGTTTTTAAATGACGAACCGGAAACGGCGCAGACTTTAGCCCGGCGCGTCCGCCAGGAAGCGGAGCGCTTTCAATGTCCGGAAGTTTTGTTGATGGCTGAGGAGCGCTTGGCGCTGGCGGCTTTTCTTCTGGATCAGCCGGAAGCGGCGCTGGCCCATGCTCAAGCCTGCGCGGCAGTCATTCACCGAATGCCTTTGTTGATCGCAGGTGCGCTGTCCGCATGGCTTTGTCATCGTCAGGAAGATTGTCGGTTCTTTTTAAAACGGATGGAGGCGGAAATTCAGCGTAAGCATCAGTCCGACGCTACGCTGCGCTGGATTGAAGCGTTAGTCAGCCAGGACGAAAAACAACTCGTGGAGCTCAGCTTACAATCTGATCCGCTGGCCGGGCCGCTGCAAAAAAAGCTGGATCAGCTGCGGTTTCAGACCTTAGTTCGGTTGGGGAAAACCGAATTAGCCTGTCGTTTGACTGAACAGGCGGAGCTGTAAGCTGACGCTCGCGTCTGGTTTTCCGTCTGGAACTTTGAAATAATAAATCTGGACAAACCGTCCAGGAGGAAGAAAGAATGATCCGATGCGTCATGATTGATTTAGACGGTACGCTGCTGCGGAAACCGGGAAAGAAAACGGCGGGCATCAGCGACGAAAATGAACAAGCTTTACAGCGCTGGCAGGCGGCCGGAGGATTAGCCGGAATCGCAACTTCACGCTCTGCCGGTTATATTCAAAAATACAGTTTGCGAACCTGGGCGGCAGTCGTCGGCTGGAACGGAGCGGTGATCGAGCAGGGAAGCCGCCGCTGGCTGCATCCGCTGCCTAGCCGGAACGAAAGGCAATTGTGGAGAACTTTAGGCGGTGATCAGCCGGAGAACTGGGTGGCGATGGTCACACCAGATAATGACTGGCTCGCTTATGATTTGCGATTTCCGTTAGCCCGAGGGTATTGTGAAAATCCGTTAAATCTGATTCAGGATCATCGGCAGGTTCTGGAGTGGGATCCCCAGCGGCCGGATTTACAGCTTGCGGTTATTTTAGCGGTGTATCCCGACGCCTGTTTTGCACAGGCCGTTTCTGCACGGCTGCTTGCCCAGGACAGAGGACTGCACGCGATTGAAACGAGTTCCCGCACTTTGATGATCGTTCGCGCGGGCGTGGATAAAGCGCAGGGCATTCTGGAGGCCGGCAGGAAGTTAGGGTTAAAGCGGGAAGAAATCGCGGTGATCGGCGACGACCGCAATGATCTGACATGTTTTAAGACCTTTGAAAACAGCTTCTGTATGTCGTCAGCGGAGCCTGAAATCCGGGACGAGGCTCGCTGGACGGTGGAATCCGTTGCGGAAGCACTTACGATTGTTCAGCTAGAAAACAAACAACAATCCTAAACAGAATGGGAGAATCATCGGACATCAGAAAAGAAACTGCGGTCTGCGGCAGTGTGTCAGATCTTTACTGAGATTCATTGATTGCCATGACCCCGGGCGAATTCTGTCAAATATCGCTTGTCTTCATCCGTCAGGACTCTTATAATGAAGAACAGGGAAAGGGGTTGGCAAAAATGACCTTAGAAGAAATCATTCAGGAAGCAAAGCGAAAATCGCCGAAATGCCGGGCTTGTCCGGTTTGCAACGGCTTAGCCTGCAAGGGGGAAATCCCGGGCTTAGGGGGAAAAGGCAGCGGAAGTACGTTTATCCGCAATGTGGAAAAGTTAAAATCCGTCCGGATTCAGATGGACGTGTTAGTGGAAAACAAAGAAATCGACACGACGTCGACGTTGTTCGGTCATACCGTATCCTTGCCGGTGTACTGCGCGCCGGTGGCGGGAATTAAGAATAACTACGGCGCGGAAATGACGGAAGAAGAGTACAACAAAGCGACGGTTGAGGGCTGTCTGGAAGCAGGAACGCTGGCCTTTACGGGCGATGGCATCGACATCGACACGCTGTTTGCCAAACCACTGCAGGCGGTGCTGGATCACGACGGCATGGGCATCCCGACGATCAAGCCGTGGTGTGAGGAAGGCGTGCAGGCGCGGATTGAACGGTTTAAAGGACATAAGGTCTTCGCGCTGGCGACCGATGTGGACGCGGCGGGCCTGGTGCTGCTGCGCAAAGGAACGACGCCGGTGGTCAACAAGAGCGTGGCGGATTTAAAGAAAATGAAGGAAATGGCCGGCGGCATCCCGCTGATCGTCAAAGGTGTTTTAACGGTGGAAGGGGCGCGGAAGTGCGTCGAAGCCGGAGCCGATGCGATTGTTGTCAGCAATCATGGCGGACGCGTTCTGGATGATGCGTTATCGACGATCGAGGTTCTGCCGGAAATCGCGGCTGCGGTTAAGGGACAGATCACGATTCTGGTTGACGGTGGTTTCCGGACCGGACTGGATGTGTTTAAGGCGCTGGCCCTGGGTGCGGACGGCGTATTGATTGGCCGGCCACTGGCCCTGGCTGCAGTCGGCGGCGGTAAAGAAGGCGTGCGGTTAACGCTGGATAAGATCCGCAGCGAGCTGCGCGAAACGATGATCATGTCCGGCTGCAGTACGATTGCCGAGATTACCCGCAGTCATGTTCATGTCGATTAAGAAAGCATATTAAATAATTTTCATAAAAGGCTGTAAAAAAGCCTCAAACTGACTTGTAAAGAATGATTTATGATTTACAAGTCTTTTCATTTTCGATATAATACAAAAGAGATAGGAGATTTATCAATGGACAATTATGAAAACAATGCGTTCTTTTGGCAGAAGATAGATACTCTCGTATTTTCCAGCAAATTTGTTTTAAGCCGGAAAAAAGGAGAACAACATCCGGAATATAAAAATCTGATCTATCCGGTAGACTATGGTCATTACATCGATCTGGCCGCTGAATCGAATGAAGGCGGCATCGCGGTGTACCGCGGCAGTGAAAAATCCTCGATGGTGAAAACGGCGGTTGTGGCTGCGGATATTCTGCAGAAGGAAATCGATGTGAAGTTGTTGGTCGGCTGCTCGAAAGCGGAGGAAGATCTGATCCTGCGGTTTCTGAATCAGACGGATTTTCAGAAAACGATTCTGATCCGCCGCGGCAATGAAATCCCGGAATGGGGCTTAACGGATTAAGGAAAGAGGACAGCGGGCGCTGTTTTTCTTTTTGCCCAAAATATCTAAAAACGCCCGAAAATGGGCGCGGAAGAAACGAATGAGATTTAAAGAAGAAGATGTTCATCAGCTTGTTCAGGGCAGAGGCTGACCCGAATGGTAAAAGTGATCTCTGGTCAATAAGGATAATCCGCTAATGAACCGCGGATTTCGGCCAGTTGATCCATGAAAGCGCCGACGTCCTGATCGCTGGCATAATAAACGGATTCTTTGAAGTTTAACGTCTGATCTTTGATCGAGAATTTGTAGATGATCAAAAGCGGCTGATGCTTGTATGTTTTTCCAGCTTCATACAGTCGGTAGAGCTGTTGATCATCATAGAGAATAACCCCTTCCGGATCCCGGCTCGTTGGGACATAAAGGCCCGCGCTCTGATTGAAATCATCCGTCTGCACCGGCTGGAGCTGGCGCAGAAAAGCCAGGATCTCAGCGGTTTCCTCATCCGTGGGCTGCCAGACGAGATGCAAAAAGGCATCGGGATATTCCTGCCGCAGAGCGTTGTTTTTGATGCCTATGGCATAGCCTGTGAAATCATGCCTGGCCACATTTTCTTCTTTGTAAGGCACAAAGGTCCAGGATAACAGAAAGACCATAAACAGGGAAAACGCAAGGAACGGCAAGGCTTTAACGACAGCCGTTTGAATTCGTTTTTTCATCCTTATCCCTCCTATGTTCAGTTTACCATTTTTAAAGCAGGACGGCATGCCCATCCGGCGTAATTTCATTCTGATTAAAAGGACGTATTCCGGATGAATCAACTATTTTCGATTGATCACACAGGGGAACAGCGGAAAAGAAAAGGATCGGGAATAAACGGAAAAGCAACGAAGTCCAGGGGTTAAGGAAAACGTCAAGAAATCGAAAGAAACAAGGGATAGTTTTTTAAACGGGCTTTTGATATAATTCTGATACGATCCGGGGTATACCCGCGATCGGCAAGGGGCATGCTAATGCCACGGAGGGATTTGAAAATGAAAAAATTAATCATTGCATGTGTAGCGGTCGGCTGTCTGATGCTGACGGGATGTTCGAAGAAGAATCCGCAGCCGTCGCCAACGCCGAGTGCGACGCCGTCGGCTGAACCGACGATGACGCCAAGTGCTTCGCCGGAAACTGCGGAAGGCTTAAAAGGAATTTTGGAAGCGATTCGCCGCAACGACGAATATCAGCTGCCGATGTCGATGGATGTCGACGATACGGTCTTAGTGGATATGTATGGCTTGTCGAGCGATCTGGTCAAGGATTACGCGATCTTCATGCCGGCGATGAACGTCCACGCGACGGAAATCATTCTGGTCGAAGCCCAGGACGGTAAGCTGGATGAAGTCAAGAAAGCGCTGGACAAACGGATGGAAACTGTAGAACAAACCTGGTCGACCTATCTTCCGGAACAGTATGAGCTGGTCAAAAACCGCAAAACGCTGGAGGAAGGCAACGTGATCGCGATTGTCATTGCCGATCAAGCCGACGCGATTCTGCAGGAGATTTCCGACAGCCTGAACGCTGCCGCGCAGTAACATGGTTTTCAGCAGTCTGCCATTTTTGTTTGGTTATCTTCCTGTCGTGCTGGCGGTGCTTAAATTAGCGCCGCTGCATGCCAGGAATTTTTGTCTTTTTCTCGTTTCATTGATTTTTTACGGTTGGTCGGAACCGGTTTACATTGTGATCATGCTGATCTCCACCTTTGTTGATTATTACAACGGCCGGATGGTGGATAAGTATCGTGACGACCGGAAAAAAGCGAAGCGGTTTGTCTGGTTCTCGGTTATTTTCAATTTAAGCTTATTAGGCTTTTTCAAATATGCCGATTTTTTCATTCTCAATTTACAGGCGCTGGGTTTGCCGCTCAGTCCGCTGAACTTATCCCTGCCGGTGGGCATTTCCTTTTATACTTTTCAGACGATGTCCTATCCGATCGACGTGTACCGGAAGCAGGCGCCGGTCCAAAAGAGCGTCGTTTCCTTCGGCGCTTACGTGACGCTGTTTCCGCAGCTGATCGCCGGTCCGATCGTGCGCTACAAGGATATCGCTGAACAGTTGGATCATCGTCAGGAAACGGCGGATCAATTTGCCTTGGGCGTACAGCGGTTTGTCGCGGGTCTGGCCAAAAAAGTGCTGCTTGCCAATTCCATCGGCGCACTGTGGGATACGATCTCCGCCCTGCCGGCCAGTGAGATGAGTGTGGCCGCGGCCTGGTTAGGCATCATCGCGTTCGCCTTTCAAATCTATTTCGATTTCAGCGGTTACAGCGACATGGCGATCGGTTTAGGCAAAATGCTGGGCTTTGAATTTCTGGAAAACTTCAACTATCCATATATCTCCCGTTCGATTACAGAATTCTGGCGGCGCTGGCATATATCACTAAGCACATGGTTTCGCGATTATGTCTATATCCCTTTAGGCGGCAGCCGGCACGGTCGGGGAAAGCAGATCCGCAACCTGATGATCGTCTGGCTGCTGACGGGTTTCTGGCACGGCGCAAGCTGGAATTTCATGCTTTGGGGAATCTACTTCGGCGTGATTTTGATACTGGAAAAGTTTGTTCTCAAGCCGATCTTGGAGCGGCTGCCGAAAGTGCTTCAGCATGGCTACGCGTTAGTCCTGATTCTGTTAGGCTGGGTGCTGTTTGCCTTTACCGATCTGGACGCCGGGTTAACGTATCTGAAAACGATGTTCGGCTGGGGATCGGTCAGTTTGATTAATGCTCGAACGTTATTTTATCTGCGGGACTACGGTTTGCTTTTGATCATCATGATCCTGGCCAGCACGCCGCTGGGTCATCAGCTTTACGAAACGAAGATCCGCGGGCACCGCTGGGAAGGTGCAATGCCGTTATTGATCGCGGCGGGATTGATTCTCTGCACGGCGTATCTGGTCGACGCTTCGTACAATCCATTCTTATATTTCCGGTTTTAGAAAGGAGGAAGCAGGATGAAAAAAGGAACTCAGACAGCGATCATTATTATTTTCTGCAGTTTTCTGGGCTGTTTCACGATTTTAAACCTGTTTTCTCCCCAGCGGACATTCTCCGAAGCGGAAAATCGGGTGCTGGCGCAGTTTCCCGAGTTCAGTTGGAAACGGTTTTTCTTCGATGATTACACAACGGATCTGGAGGAATGGTTTACAGATCAGTTTATTGCCCGAGATCTGTGGATCGGCGTCAAAGCGGCGGGAGAACGGGCGCTGGGTAAAATAGAAAATCAAAATGTTTACTTCGGCCGTGAGGACTGGCTGATCGGTCAGGTGGATGTTTTGGACGGGACACAAAGCGCGAAGAACATCGCCAAGATCAACGCCTTTGCCGCGCAGTCGGAAATTCCGGTCAGCGTCATGCTGGTGCCGACCGCAGCGCTGATGGAAAAGGAGAATCTGCCGCAGGGAGCGTACAATACGGATCAGGACGCGTTGATCGACGCTCTGGAAAGTCAGTTGGCGGGGGTTCAAATTGTCGATGTCCGTGCCGCGCTGCAGGCCCAGAAAACACAGCTGAACGCAGATGAAACCTTGTATTTTAAAACCGACCATCATTGGACGGCGCAGGGGGCCTGGGCGGGCTATGAAGCGTTGATGACGTCTTGGAATAAGAAGCCGCTGAAGCCCGGCGAAGATTTCATCTATCAGCGAGCGGCCGAGGGATTCAAGGGAACGCAGTATTCCCGTTCCGGCGCATTCTGGCATCCGGGCGATCCAATCTGGACATGGACGTATACTTTTCCTTTCGATGTGCGGGTCGTTTACGATCAGACTGGCGACGCGCAGACTTCGCTGTTCAGCGAACAACGGCTGAATGAAAAAGATAAGTATATGACCTATCTTGACGGCAATCACGCGTTAGTCGAAATCGAAATCTCGAGCGCATCCGCAGAGAAATTGCTCGTCATTAAGGATTCCTACGCGCATGTGCTGGTGCCGTATCTGGCGCCGCATTTCAGTCAGATTACCCTGGCTGATCTGCGCTACTATCGGTTGCCGATGTCGCAGCTGGCTCAGCAGATGGGAGCCGATCGGATTCTTATCCTTTACAGTGTGGATAACTTCTGTGCGGATACCAATTTAGGTTTGTTAAAATAAGACAAACTTGACTGTGAGACAGGGGGAACCCAGAAGTATACAAAAGGGAGTCAGGCTGATGAGGAGTCTGGCTTTCTTTTCGGGGAAATGGCTGTTCGTTTAGGGATGGTGATGGTAAAATAAAGTGAAGATCGGTAAAGGAGAACATGATGAAAAAGATCCTTCAGGTTTATGAAATGTTTACTTCTTATGACGGCACGACGTTTGTTTACGCCCTGTCGTATTCACTGCTTCTGGCGCTGGCGCCGCTGACCGCACTGCTGGTCGTGTTTTTCAGAAGTTCCCCGGCTGGTCTTGCGAGCATTCTGGACTTTGCGGAGCAGTATATCCCCCAGGATCTGCTGAGCCCGTTCATTGATTTTTTCTTAGGCAATTCACCGGTGGAACTGATTCCGCTGATCTTCTTCATCGTTGTTTCCTTGTGGGTCGCATCGCGGGCAATTTATTCTTTCTTAATGATTTCCGCACATCTGGACGAAGTGGAGCTGCCGCTGTGGTTCATGCGCGGTGTATCGTTGGTCGATTTCGTTGTGCTGCTGGCCAGCCTGGGCTTAATGGTCTTTGTTCTCCAGCAATTCCCGTTTACAGGGTTACTGACGCAGATTGTTGTGCTGTTCGTGGGGTTCTGCATCTTTTACCGGCTGTTGTCGTTTCGTAATTATCAATGGCGTGCGGTGGCTCCGGGAGCTTTGTTTACGACGATCTGCATGTCGCTGCTCGGTACGTTTTTCTTTTTTGTTATCAATCATTTCACACGTTATGAATCGATTTACGGACCCTTATCGTCGATGGTGATTTTGTTTCTTAGCGTCTATATCATCGCGTCGATCATCTATCTGGGGTTCTGCGTCAACCAGGTGTTTGTGGAAAAAGATATGGTTCAGCCGCTGAAGCATTATGTAACGGCGGTTAAAATTCTGGAAAAGATATTTCCGTTTTCATTATTAAAGTAGAGGGAGGCTATCATCATGGAGAAAAATCAAGACCGCACTGTGACGGTGACGGCGAAAAAGATCGGGATTAATGGCGAGGGGATCGCTTATCTGGAGGGAAAACCGGTGTTCGTCGATCAGCTGCTGCCGGGGGAAACGGCTGAGATTGTTCTCCTTGACTCGCAGCCGCGGTATGCGAAAGGACAGGTTGTCAAACGGCTGAACGATAGTCCGCAGCGGGTAAAATCACAGTGCCCGGTACAGGGGCGCTGTTTGGGATGTCCGTTAATGATTCTGAAACCGGAAGCGCAGCTTCAGGTAAAGCGGGAGCTGGTGCAGGAAGCGTTGATCAAGTATGCCGGACTATCTCGCGATAAGGTGCAGCCGGTGATCGCCAGTCCGTCAGGATTGGGCTACCGCAATCAGTGCAAGCTGCCGATCCGGGAAGAACGGGGCAGACTGGTGAACGGTCTGTTTGAAGAAGGAAGCAACCGCGTGATGCCGATCGCACATTGTCTTATTCATGACCCGGATCTGGAGGCTTTGCGCAAGCAGATTCTGGCGTTGGCCAATCAGTGCCGGCTTAAGGCGTATGATCCGAAAAAGGGAACAGGATTGCGCACATTGGTATTGCGGGGATTTGAGGGTCAGTACCAATGCGTGCTGGTGAGTGGGGAGGATTCCTTGCCTAAGGGGTTCATAGAGAAACTCAAGGCGATTCCGGGGATGACCTGCATCATGCAGAATATCAACCCGGACAAACGGACGCGTCAGTTATTTTCCAATCGGTGGTCGCTGCTGGCAGGGGAAGACCGGCTGCCGGTGCAGTTCGGTGATGTGCGGTTGTCGCTTTCCTGCGCTTCGTTTTTTCAGCTGAACCGGCCGCAGGCATTGCAGATGATGCGGATGGCCGCGTCGTTAATCGAACCGTGCGATACGTTAGTCGAGGCCTACAGCGGCGTCGGCGGTATCTCGCTGATGTTGAAAGAAAAAGCGAAAACGATCATCGGAATTGAGTTTGTTCCGGAAGCGGTGGAGAACGCGAAGGAAAACGCCCGGCTGAATCGGGCGGAGAACGTGCGGTTTGTATGCGGCGATGCGGCGAAGGAAATGAAGAAGATCATCCGCCGGACGAAAATTGATGCAGTTGTCGTCGATCCGCCGCGGACGGGACTGGACGGCGCGATGATCGAAAGTCTGCGGCAGTGTCAGCCAAAGCAGATTGTGTACATTTCCTGCAATCCGGCAACGCTGGGGAAAAACTTGAAGGAATTGAGGGACTTGTATGAAGTGAAAACCGTGATTCCGTTTGATATGTTTCCCAACACACCGCATGTGGAGAGTGTCGTGTTGATGTCAAGGGTTGAAAAATAGAGTGTAGAAATGGCTTGAAAACAAGCATTTTCCCATAATTTTAGGTTTAGCAGCTTGTCGGGATTTCCGCCGTAGATTATCCTTTGAGGAACATATCCACCGATTTTGTCCGTAGGGTTGAGTTGACAGGATAAAAACAGGGGGGAGGTTGTGGAGATAGGATTGTTATGATGGGAGGTTGAATGGATAACCTTATTATGATGATACAGGAGGACAAACAGATGGCTTATGGAAAATCAATAGAATTGTTTTTGGCAAACGGCACGGCGGACAGTCTTATAACGGCGGAGCTTTCTAACTGGAATGGTTAAGCGATTAAGATTCCAAGAATAGAAGTCAATGACTGTAAGCGTGATGATATAAAAGGCGCAGGGATTTATTTTCTGTTTTGTAAGGAAGATGATGACTCGGATTCTGTATATATCGGTGAAGCCGAAAATATACAAGAACGGCTCATTCAGCATTTGCGCGATTACTCAGCTGAAAACCGATGATACAAAAGGACAGCATCTCCAATCATGATAATCAGATGCTTTATTTGAATGTTGGAAATGCTTCAGCAACAGCAATGGTTACGACAGAGGGTTTTGTGTTAATTGCAGGTTCATCTGTGAGTGAGAAAAACACTATGAAATCCCTGAGCGCAGGAATGATAAAGCTAAGAAATAAGCACTTAGAATCTGGAAAGGTGAAAGACTGGAAAACAACAGAGGATATCCTCTTTTCCAGTTCTTCGGCAGCAGCAGATTTTGTTTTAGGATATAGTGTTAGCGGTCCGGCAACTTGGAAGGATAAACGAGGCAGAACGCTGAAAGAAATTGAGGCGGAATGATTACATAGGATTGTACATAAAGCGTAGTCCTACGAAGATATAGTAAATTACTCTGGTGAATGGCTTTTATATTAAATAGACCAAATAAAAAGAGTGGCATCTTGGAGAATAAATCTCTTGTAGTCGCTCTTTCTGATAATTGGGTAGCACCTTGCAGAAATGCAGGGTGTTTTCTTTCTATCAGGAAAGTGCATCGTAAAGGAGTAAGAAAATAAAAAATCTTTAGAGTTATATTGCGCTAAAGAGTTTTAAAGCAATGGGATTCATCGTTAGGTACACACTGAAAGGAAGGCGGATTATGGAGAATAAATTGGAAATGACCGAGGCCTTAAACGAGGTAATGAAAATGATGAAACAAACTCAAATGCGTTGAAATGAAGAAGGGGGAATTGTATAATTAACTCACCAGAAATAATGAACGTCTCTGAAAGCGGAGGGAGAGAAGGAAGAAATCTAAAATCAGGAATACCCTCCAGGCAAGAAACTGATGAGGGGTTCTGGAAGGCTTTGTCTTTCACAATGATGCTTGCATCATTTTCTTGGTTGAATCGAAGTGATAAACAAAATCTATATGAAAGACCAGCAGGCTGATTGACTTTTATGCTTAAGAGATATATGATTACAAGCACAAAAGTAAATATGAGGAGGAAATGCAGATGGGAGCAACGGAAGATATTATGAAGATGGCAAAAGAGAATAATTGTACAGTTACTACTGCTATGGTAGTTGCTGCCGGGATATCTCGTGGAAATTTAAAGTATCTTGTTGAAAAAGGACTGTTAGAGAAATCTGCTCGTGGCGTATATATTTTGCCGGAAGTTTGGGACGATGAAATTTTTAATTTGCAGAGCAGATTTAAGCGAGGCATATTCTCTCATGAGACTGCATTGTTCCTGTGGGATTTAACAGACAGGACACCTAATGTTTATGCAATGACATTTCCGTTAACATACAATTTAACAAAACCAAAACAAGAGAAAATCAATTGCAGTCAGTGCAAAGATGAATGGTATGAACTTGGCATAGATGAAGTGAGAACTCCTGGCGGAAATACAGTCAGAGCATATAATCAGGAAAGAACACTCTGTGATATTTTGCGTCCGAACAGTTCTGCTGATATACAGATTATTTCCGAAAGTTTCAAAAGATATGCAGTCAGGAAAAACAAAAACATACCGCTATTATCTGAGTATGCTAAGATGCTTAAGGTGGAGAAAAAACTGAGGTCATATCTGGAGGTGCTGTTATGAAAAATGCAATGCAGTTAAAGGCTACCATAAAGAATATGGCAAAAGAAAAAAATATATCGGCCCAATTGGTAATGCAAAATTTTATGCTTGAGAGAATGCTTGAAAGAATCTCTGTGTCAAAATATCAAAGTAATTTTATACTGAAAGGCGGTTTTTTGATTGCAGCAATGGTAGGTCTTGATACAAGGGCAACAATGGATATGGATGCAACCATCAAGGGACTTCCGGTAAACGAGAAAACAGTCAGGGATATGTTTGAAGAGATATGTCAGATACAACTGAATGATGATGTGACTTTTTCTTTCCAGAGTATTAGAAAAATTCGTGAGGGTGATGAATACATGGGATACCGAGTCCATCTGACAGCAAATTATCTGCCAATGGCAGTGCCATTGAAACTGGATATTACTACGGGAGATAAGATTACACCAAGGGAAGTAAAATACAGTTTTAAATTACTACTTGAGGATAGGAGCATCTCAGTCCTTGCTTACAATCTGGAAACAGTTCTTGCAGAGAAACTGGAAACAGTTATATCAAGAGGTGACCAGAATACCAGACCGAGGGATTATTATGATGTGTACATATTGAAAAGATTGCAGTTTGGAAATATCAATATTGAAACGCTAAGACAGGCAATCGCAGCAACTTCAAAGAAGAGAGGCTCTTATGATGTGCTTTCTGACTATAAAAACATAATGACAACGGTTAAAAACAGCCTCGTTATGCAGGAACAATGGAAAGCATACCAGCGAAATTTTGAATATGCCACAGATGTAAATTTTGAGGATGCCTGTGATACGGTAGTGCAGATTATGGATGAGATAAGTTAACTGGAGGGGTGACTATGATGACAAAGCAAGAAGAAGGAATATTTCTGATGCTGTACAATAGAAGTGGATATGTTTTAAATTTTTCTACCAACAATTTTGATTATTTACAACCAACAGTATTGGTTAGGCTCTGTGGGCAAAATAGGGTCTTTCAAAAGGTAAATTTCTTAATGCATACTTAAATAGTTCATCTCAAGAAAACAGGCTAAAATGAATTTCCAATTTATTCCATTATTATGAAGACAATAGGAATATGAATATAATGCAGATTATGAAGATGACCTTTATTTTGGAAGCGGTGTTTCAAGGTACGATGAAAGATACGCTCGGATTGATCAAAAATGCAAAGCCATTATGGATAGATTGGAAGGTGGTTCTTCTATCATCGCAAAGACGGCGGATGCATTGAATTTGTTGCCAGCAAATAGACAGGAGACTGATCAGGGCGCAGAGGCAATAAAAGTAGTCTTGGGGAACTTGAGGGCAAGACCATCAAAGTTAGCCGAGATTAGAAATCCATTCGGGAGCGGTCACGGGAAAAGTGCATCTTTTCAAGGCTTAGAGGAACGCCGCGCTAAGCTGACTGTAGGAAGCAGTATTACATTTGTCGATTTTATCTTGAGTACATATGAAAAACAGCAGAAAACAGAAACAAAGGTGATATAAATATGATGCACAAAATTGGATAAAGCTTAATCGCAAGAATATATTACAGATCATTGTTATGAGTTAGAAATACATTTTGACAGGAGGACTACAGGATGAATGACCGTGGAGAAATAATAATCTACAAGACCGAAGACGGTCTGACGAAAATAGATGTCAGTATGCATGATGAAACGGTGTGGCTGTCGCTGGAACAGATGGCTGATTTGTTTCAAAGAGATAAGTCTACCATATCTAAGCATATAAAAAACATATTTGAAGATGGAGAATTAGTCAGAAATTCAGTTGTTGCAAATTTTGCAACAACTGCTGCGGATGGAAAAACATATCAAGTGGATTACTATAATCTTGATGTTATCATCTCCGTTGGCTATCGAGTGAAATCCCAGCGTGGTGTGCAGTTCCGTATATGGGCAACGAATATCTTAAAGGAATACATCAAAAAAGGTTTTGCCATGGATGATGACCGTTTGAAGGAACTAGGCGGTGGCGGATACTTTAAGGAGTTACTTGAAAGAATCCGTGACATCCGGGCTTCTGAAAAAGTGCTCTATCGTCAGGTATTGGAAATCTATGCGACCAGTGTTGATTACAATCCCAACGCAGAAGTCTCTATACAATTTTTCAAAAGAGTGCAGAATAAGATTCACTATGCTGTTTCTGGTGTAGTAAGTTTGAAGAGACTTCTTAATCAATCAATTTTAAAGAGTTGGAGCTCCAAAATGATTAAAAAGTCTCTTGAGGCTTATTTTTTTACCTTAAAGAACAAAATTGTATTTTGTAAAAAACAATTTTAAAACATGTCCGTATTTTGTTTCGTCAGTACAGAGATTGTGTAAGGAACTTTAAAAAGATGACACGAAATCAAAAAAATGTAGTAAGGGGGCTGTAAAAAGACCTCTGAGCATTTCGTTTAGTGTAAAGAACTTTTTTACTTCTTACACGAACTTTGAAAACGAAACAGCCTGCCCATAGTGATACCAGAACTGAATAGGCATTCAGCGTGTCTTTTCTGGTTAATACGTCCCGGAAACATCAGCACCCGGTACAGGAACGGATATGGGATGAGAACAGGAATTTAATAAACAAAGGAAGGAGGACATCTGACTATGACAGAGAAACAAGGATTCATGACAGCGTTGTATGAACGTCTTAGTCGTGATGATGAATTAAACGGAGAATCCAACAGTATTTCGAATCAGAAGAAACTGCTGGAACAATATGCAAAAGAACATGGATTTACCAATCTTGTTCATTTTACTGATGATGGTATCTCCGGTACAAGATTTGATCGTCCAGGCTTTCTTGCCATGATGAAAGAAGTTGAGTCAGGGAAAGTCGGAACGATCCTGATTAAAGATATGAGCCGAATGGGAAGAGATTATCTGAAAGTCGGACAATATATGGAGTTGCTGCGACAGAAAAATGTCCGCCTGATTGCAGTCAACGAGAATGTAGACAGCTTCCGGGAGGACGATGATTTTACTCCATTCCGAAATATCATGAATGAATGGTATGCAAGGGATACCAGTAAAAAGATAAAATCCACTTTCAAGGCGAAAGGGAAATCCGGCAAGCATGTGGCAAGTACAACACCGTATGGGTATCTGAAAGACAAGGATGATCCGAATGTATGGATCGTTGATGAAGAAGCAGCTGTAGTTGTACGGAGAATCTTTCACATGACAATGGATGGATACGGACCATATCAGATTGCCAGGGCACTGAAAGAGGATAAGGTTGAGATACCAGCGGTTCATATGGCAAAGAAAGATGCCGGATTATGGAAAGGCAGAGTAGAAGAAATCAAAGATCCTTATGGCTGGGGCTCTTCTACTGTTGCCGGTATTCTAAAGAAAAGAGAGTATCTTGGTCATACAGTGAACTTCAAGACCAGAAAGCATTTCAAGGATAAGAAAAGCCATTATGTATCTGAGGATAACTGGACGGTGTTTGAGAACACGCAGGAAGCAATCATAGATCAGGAAACTTTTGACAATGTGCAGAGAATCCGAAGCAATGTGAGAAGGTATCCAGATGGATGGGGAGAAGCCCACCCACTGACAGGTCTGATGTATTGTGCAGACTGTGGTTCCAAAATGTATGTTCATCGGGTAAATAATGGCAAGCGAGTTCCACAATATACCTGTTCTGCATATTCTAAAGTTCCGGTTGGAACACTCTGCCAGACACAGCACAGAATTAATGCCGATGTGGTTATGGAGCTGATTAAGGAACTTTTAAAGGCTGTTGCGGAGTATTCACAGTTGAATCGTGAAGAATTTTTGGAGACAGTAAAAAAAGCACAGACTTCACAGCAGTCCAGTGAGATCATAAGATTGAAAAGCAGATTAGCAGAAGCAAAAAAGCGTGTGCAGGAACTGGAAAAACTGATCTGCAGAATCTATGAGGACAATATTCTTGGCAAGCTGCCAGATGAACGTTATGCGATTCTTGACGGACAATATTCTAAAGAACAGAAAGATTTGTCGGCAGAAATTGCAGATATGGAAGCTGAATTATCAGGTTATGAAGAAGGTCGCAGATCAGCGGAGAAGTTTATTGCTCTGGTTGATAAATACCAAAACTTTGATGAATTGACCACTTACATGCTGAACGAATTTGTTGAAAAGATTGTGGTTCATGAGCGTGACCGAAAAGGAAGCATTGAGACAACTCAGGAAGTGGAAATCTATTTTAATTTCATTGGAAAATATTTACCGCCACATTTCGGTGAGGTGGAAATGACGTCAGAGGAAATTGAAGAAATGAAGAAGCGGGAAGCCAGAAAAGACAGGCTTCATCAGAATTACCTGAAAAGAAAAGCAAGTGGCAAGCAGCAAGAATACTATGAACGGACAAAAGCAAAAAAGAAAGCTGAAATGGATGCAAAAAAAGAGGAAATCCGTCAGGAAGATATTGCAAAGGGTGTGTTCGTTCCGGTATCACTGCTTCCACCTGCAGAACCGAAGAAAGGAGTTGCATCAGCATGAGTAAATTAGAAAGAATCGTTCACGATGACAGCAATGGTCTGGATTATATCCTTGTCGGGGAAATCTATCTGCCACTGATCGCTGTGTCGGAAGAAAAGCGTGATATTGGCTTTTATGGAAGCCTTCACAGAAACTATCTGAAAGACTACAAAGGTGGCTTATATTCCTATCTGACATTGACTGGGGAACTCTGGACTTACCTTGCAGACTTAAATGAGCAGTGCGTAGAATACAGAGATTTTCTCATGAATCAGATCATGGAACAGGAAGGTATTACAGAGGAATTGAAAAGCAGAGATCAAATGGAATGGGTTCGCCGGGCAAACAATGTGAGAAGCCGGGTAGATGAAATCATTTTAAATGAATTGGTGTATGTGTAGGAGGGGCTTATGAGATACCGGATTGAATATGCAGACGGAAGATGCTGTAATTTTGTAAACAGCAGAAAAGATTTGTTGGATTGGCTGAAAGCACTGAAAGATGAAAAAATTGTTGATATCCGAAAAGTGTACAAAAACGGTGTTACAGATTCTGTGATAGACAGCTATCGCAGTTATCTGAAACAGTGAAAGGAATGGGACTCTCAAATACACAGGAAGCATTTGAAAATGTGAATGAGTAAAGGAAATGGCATTAACCGTAAAAAGTTAGTGCCTTTTATTTTGTCTATTATTATATTTCCACAAAATCCGATGCAGAGGATTTTTGAAAAACAGACGGAACGGAGATCATGCCGAAGGGACAGCAGCAGGAATTACGTTTTGTCTGCCGGGAGTACAGAGGACTGGAAGTCCTTTGTGCCTGGATTGCAAAGGGAGGCAGCACCTTGCTGGGGTTAAGGGGCGAAGCCCTTAGCAGGTTAAGGGCGGCAGCCATTGCCCAGTGATATGGCGTTTCGCCATATGGTACTGGGTACTATCTGTAACGGCGACAGAGCCTTTAAGCAGCTTCGCTGCAATCCCTTCGGGGAAACAACTTGAAAGAAAGGAGAAATGTGAAATGAAAGGAACAAGGCATAATGGCAGATCTGGGAAAAATGGAGTTTACAATCCGCTTCATAATGATCGGAGATTTAATCCGGAACACAGTGAGCATATCGACAATGAAAGAGTCCGGCAAAATATTTACTGGGATTGCTATCAGGGATATACCACAATGGAAGATCAGGGAAAAGAGAATAATTTTTCTTTTGAACAAATTGAGCTGGCATTCTATGAAGAGCATTATGGAAATTACGTTATGAAGCAAAATGAGAGACATGTGAAAGCCAGACACCCAGACAGATGCAAAGAAGTGGAAGATGTTTGGAAAAACAAAAAGACCTGTCCGGAAGAAAGTATCTATCAGCTTGGAACAATAGATGAACATGCTTCTGTGGAAACCCTGATTTTAGTATTTGACGAGTTTAAGAAAGAGTTCGATAAGCGGTTTGGCTCTAACGTGCATATTATTGATTGGTCGCTACACATGGACGAAGCAACACCTCATATTCATGAGCGTCATGTTTTCGATGCTACAAACCGATATGGAGAAATTGAGCCGAAACAGGAAACAGCATTGGAAGAACTTGGATTTGAACTTCCAGATCCAGAAAAGAAGAGATCAAAGACAAATAACCGCAAGGTTGTTTTTGATTCTGCCTGCCGGACAATGTTTTTAGATATCTGTAAACGTCACGGACTGGAACTTGATGAAGAACCATCGTATGGTGGAAGAAAGTATTTGGAAAAACAAGATTATATCCGTATGAAGCAGAAAGAAGAAATTGCGAATCAACAGGAAACAATTCTTATGCAGATTGATAAGGTGAACGAGAATCGTCTGGAGCTTGCAAAACAGTCAAGGTATGTGCGTGCAAATGAAGAAATTATTCAGTCACAGGAAGAAAAAATAAAACAGCAGGATACAGAATTTGCAAATAATTCAGACCGTATATTCAAGCAGGGTGATCTAATTGAAGAACAGAGAGAGGAACTGAAACAGCTTACCGTCCGTATTGAAGATGTGGAAACCTTGCTTGATGAAGTATCCAGTGAAGCTTATGACAAGGCAGTGGAGAAAGTAGCAAAAGAAGCAATGCTGGCTACCAGAAGAGATGATATCCGTTTGGCAGAAGATTCTAAAAAGTGGATTCAGGATCCGAAACACAAGGCTTCCAAAAGAGAAAAGGATTATGCAATAAAAAGACTGGACGGGCTGATAAGAAAAATAGAAACTGCAATGGAAAAAGTGGTCATACGGATTACTAAACAGTTAAAACAGCCAGAGAAGAAAAAAGCTGTTGTAGAAGAAATCAAAAAAGAAGTGAAGCCATCTATCAGGGAAAGACTTGCACAGAATGTAGCAAAGATTCAAAGAGAAGAGGCAGAGAGAAAACAACTGAATAAAGGAAAATCATGTTCTAGTGATCTGGAACTATAAGGGCATTTTGTTGATTCCGTAAGGACAGGACAAAGTGCCTTTTTGTTTTTGAGTAAAAAGTGATTCCCGGATTTGGGAAGCAGTTATAAGAAAGCGAGGAAATGAATTGGGATTATTTGATGAAGTAAAACAGAACGTGACTGTCCGGCAGGCTGTTGAATTGTATGGATTGAAGCCCAACAGGAGCGGACTGATCCGTTGTATTTTTCATAATGACAAATCACCCAGTATGAAAGTTGACCGGAGGTATTACTGCTTCGGGTGTGGCTGTACGGGAGATGCGATTGATTTTACAGCACAACTGTTTGGCATTGGACTGAAAGATGCTGCTATGAAGCTGGCAGATGATTTTAGGATTCTTTATTCCGGCAAGGACAGGGAATCACTGCAGAACAAGAGACGTGTTCCAATAAAAAAGCCGAAGCCGACACCGGAAGAACTCTGGCAGAAAAAATATCTAAGATGCCTGAGAGCATATCTGAATTACCGTAGCCTGCTTCTGGAATGGAAAGAGCAGTATGCACCAAAAACATGGACAGAAGAATGGAATGAAAAGTTTATGATTTCTCTCAGTGAACTGACGGTTGTTGAGTATTATCTGGATATTTTGCTCTTCGGGGATAGGGCAGATAAGGAAGTCCTTGTCAAAGAAAAATGGAAGGAGATGGAGAAGATTGAGCAATGCGAAAGAGAAGATAAAGGAGATTGCTACAAAAGAACAGAAAGATGCCATGAAAGAAATGCTCCGGATGGCAGATAAAAGTAAAGTCGATGAAGTGAAACAGATGCTGGAATATACACAAAAGGGAACTGCGAAAGCAACGGTAGGAAATTATATGGTCGTGCTGAGAAATGATCCGCTTGTGCGTGAGAGCATGAAGTACAACAAGCTGACAGGCAGGATTGATATTGTGAAAAAACTCTGGTGGAATGAGGAAATCTGCAAACTGGACGATGATGGCAGGACTTATTTTTATTATTTCTTTGAACGGTATTACAAGCTCACAAGTGAAAAATGTATGGATAAGGCACTCCGCATAGAAGCCAACAGCCGGGCATACCACCCAATCTGTGAGTATCTGGAACAACTGGAATGGGACGGACAGGAGCGAATCCGTTATGTACTGCAACGGTATATGGGAGCTGATGCTTCGGATTTTGTCTATGAGGTTGTGAAACATTTCCTGATGGAAGCGTTGAGCAGAATCTACCGTCCGGGTTGTAAGGCAGATGAAATGCTCTGTTTGGTAGGTCAGCAGGGAGCCGGGAAATCCACATTCTTCCGTTTCCTTGCACTGAATGATGACTGGTTTTCTGATGACCTGAAACAGTTGAACGACAGTAAGATATATGAGCATCTCCGGGGACACTGGATCATGGAAATGTCAGAGATGATTGCAGCAATCAGTGCGAAAAGCAATGAAGAGATCAAATCATTCCTGACCAGGCAGAAAGACACTTACCGGAATCCCTATGATAAATATGAGGAAGATCGGAAGCGTCAGTGTATCTTTGCCGGGTCAACGAACACAAGGCAGTTTATTCCCTTTGACCGTACCGGGGCAAGACGGTTCCTGCCGATTGCCATAGACAGCAGCAAGGCAGAGAAGCATATCCTTGATGATGAAAAAGAAGCCAGAGCCTATTTTGACCAGCTATGGGCAGAAGCAATGGAAATCTACTGGTCAACGGAGAATAAGAGCAGTCTGTTGAAATTCTCAAAAGAAATGGAACAGAAGATCAGTGAATACCGGAAACAGTTCACACAGGAAGATACGATGGCAGGAATGATTCAGGGCTGGCTAGATGCCTACAAGGGAACTCATGTATGCTCCGTCCAGATTTGGAAAGAAGCCTTTGACCATTTTGAACGGGAGCCGAAAAAATTCGAGACAAATGAGATCTGTTCCATTATGGATACACAGATCACCGGCTGGAAGAGGGATGGAATCCACAGATTTTCAAAGGAAGGATATGGCAGACAGAGAAGCTGGGTCAGGGAAGGAACAGAAGAGGGTGGCAACGAACCGGACAAAGACGGATTTACGAAGCTGACGAAGGCAGAACAGTTGGAGCTGCCATTTGACCTGCCCGACAGAGAGAAAGGCTGATTTTGATATCGGAAGGCTACAAATCTTCTGTAAATTTATCGCTTGTTGACAGATTTGTTGACACCTAAAACCCTTATATTTACTGGTGTTTCAGCTTTTTTTACAGGTGTCAACAAGAACATTCAAAAAACTTTCCAGTAGTATTTTGGAAAATAAAAAAACAACCAGTAAAAAGTTTCAAACCCCATGTTGACACTTATGTTGTCAGTGTACAGATAAACTTCCGGCAGGGACAAAGACAATCCTCTCTCTGTCGGGCACAGGAAAGAAAGGAAAAAATGATTATGGAAAAAATGATGAATACAAAAACAGAGGGGAACACATTTACAAAGAAAATCGGGCAGACAGTCTATGTTGTCCGTTATCATTTCAATGAAGATGCTAAGGAAACAATGCAGGAGAAGATTAACCGGATGCTGGTTACAGAAGCAAGCCGAATGGCAGTTTATTAAAATTAGGTGGATGTAAATGAAGAAAAAATATGATATCATGTGAGTAACAAATCTGAAATTATAAAGGAGGTTTAATCGAAATACTATGAAGAAAAAAATATGCATTATTATTTTATCTATCGTTATTGTATGTTCTTTGTTATCAGGATGTGGTGATAAGCATACAGCAATAATAATGAAAAATGCAAAAGATTTTACTCTTACACAAGAAATATCAGAGAGTTTCAAGCAAGAAAACTATGGAATACAATCATACGCATTTTTAAAATATATTCAAGAGAACTTGCCAGGACGAATTGCGGGTACAGAAAAGGAAAAGGAAATGGCTTCGTTTATATCTGCTATTTTGTTAAATGGTGGATATTCAGAAAAGGATATAAAATTAAATTCTTTTGATATTGAGGAAGGTGTTCCTATGATGGACACATCTGGAGAAAATATTTTTGATGGTGGTGAAGATAGCCAATCAAGTCAAAATATTGAAGTAATCAAAGAAGGGCAATCGAAAAAAACTATTATTGTTGGAGCTCATTATGATAGTGCAGGAACACATGGCGTAGATGATAACGGCTCAGGTGTAGCTGTTGCATTAGAAAGTGCATTGCGAATGATAGATGTCGAAACACCATATACGATTAAATATGTATTTTTTGGTGCAGAAGAGACAGGAATGCATGGTTCAAAAGAATATGTTAATTCTCTTACAAAGAAAGAAAAAGACAATATTGTGCTAATGATAAATATAGATAGTATTCTTGCAGGAGATAATCTTTATTTGTATGGAGGACGCATAAATGATAAAGGTGTTGTTAAAGATGTAGAAGCTGTAAATAAGGCATTTGAAATTGCAAAAAAGGCAAATTTACCAATGCAATTAACACCAAAAGGAAATGTTGATTATCCATATCCAACAGGGCAAAAGAGAAGTGACCATGCTCCATTTAGTGATATAGGAATTCCTTATATTTATTTTGAAGCAAATAATTGGCTCAATGGTTTACCAGTAGAAACAGAAAATCATGGATTGATTATGCATTCCGATAAGGATGATTTGTCTTTTATAGAAAACGAATATGGAAACCGTGCAAAAGATACAATGGCTAATTATTCTCACTTACTTCATTTAGTATTACAAGAAAACAATTGGGAATAAGAAAGGAAGAGAATTACAGCTTGTAGCATTCAAAATTTAATATGAAATGTGAGATAGAGCGTATGGAAATAATCTATACGTTCTATTTTTTTTGCCTTTTTGAAAAAAGTGATTAAAAAACTATTGACATTTTGTTACTGGAAAAACAGCGGCAGAGGTGATTTATCATCGTGCGGATGCGGAAAAAGACTTTATGGGATTGATATCATTTTCGTGAGAACAGCCAACGCTGCGGGAAGCGAAAATGGCTAAGAATTATCTGGATGAAAAAGGACTTCGTGCGATGGGACAGTTAGTATCAGGATATCTTGATTTTGCGGAAAGGCAGGCAGAACGGGAGATACCGATGGCCATGGAAGATTGGGCAAAGCATCTGGACGGGATTTTGACATCAACAGGTGAAAATCTTCTCATAGGAAATGGAACGGTCAGTCATTTGCAGGCGATGGAAAAGGCTCAAACGGAATATAAGAAATACAAAGCAAAGACACTTAGCGGGGTGGAAAAGGATTATTTGGAAAGTATAAAGCTGCTGGAACAAAAAGGGAAACAGTGGAAATGAACTATCTAGAAATTTCGAATAATTCAAGAGATGAAGATTAATGGACTTGTTCCCTGCAATAATGAAAAGTCAGGTTCTAAGATTGCTATGAAAACTACCCGCGGCCTATATTAAAAAAACAATGATGAATAGATGTTATAAAATAAAGCTAAGGGAACGTGTATGAATGCCTAAAAGCCAATAAAAGAAACAAGATATGTAAAAAAGAACCAGGATTAAATCTTCTGTATGATGCGAATGAAGTAAATTCCATGAATGTTAAGTCTAAAGTAAAGTGAATGGGATTAGAATGTTTTATAAAAAACGGAAGTTTAGAAGGGATAAATAGTAACGATCTTAATCGTTATTCCTGGTTTTTACGCCCTTCCTTTTCTCGAGAAACCAACCTGGAAATTTCTAAGAATCCCTTAAGAAAAGCCATTTCACCTTGTAACTTAGTTTGAATTCGTGTACAATGGCAATGCTGTAAATAACGAAAAGAATTGGAGTGCTGAAAGTGTTAAAAAAATATTTCCTAGTGTTTCTGATATCCATGGTACCCCTGATTGAGCTGCGCGGCGCGATCCCGTATTCCCAGGCGTTTGGTATGCCGCTGTGGTCCTCTTATATTGTCGCGATTGTAGGCAATATGATTCCGGTCCCATTTATCTATCTGTTCGCCCGGAAGGTCTTGATCTGGGGCGCAGACAAGCCGGTTATCGGCAAGTTCTTTACCTACTGTCTGGACAAAGGCGAAAAAGGCGGAAAAAAGCTGCAGGAAAAAGCCGGCCGCGGCCTGTTTGTCGCGCTGCTGCTGTTCGTGGGAATCCCGCTGCCGGGCACCGGCGCCTGGACGGGAACGTTGGCAGCCAGCTTTCTGGACATGGATTTTAAATCCAGCGTTTTAGCGGTGATGGGCGGCGTCTTACTGGCCGGCGTCATTATGGGCTTAGCCAGCGCAGGTCTGTTCGGCGCGCTGAACCATTTTATCTTAGGCTAAAAAACAGCGAAACTTTGAGAAGCGAGAGTCATCAAGCTTCCAAAGCAACGCTGTTTTTATTTGTTTCATTTTGACGATCAAGGAATGGTTGCTGGATGAGCAGCTTTTCAAATTCAGAAATGGTCACCGGCGTACAGTAATAAAATCCCTGAACCAGATCACATCCGTTTGCCTTTAGAAAATCAATGTATTCCTGCGTTTCCACGCCTTCCGCTACCGTTTTCATTCCGAGACGGCGTGTGATCGTCAATAATTCCTGCAATACAATCCGGTTTTTTTCATGCAGCGGCTGTGTAAAAAAGCAACGGTCCAGCTTGATGATCGATACCGGCAGAGAGCTGAGCAGGCTCAGCGACGAGTAACCTGATCCGAAATCATCCAGGGAACAAGGAAATCCGAGATTCTGAATCTCCTTCATATAATCCAACAACGAAATTTCGCTGCCCAGCTCAATTTCTTCCGACAGTTCCAGCTCTAATAATGACTGCGGAATTGAGTAGCGGCGGTAAATTTCCAACAGCTCGCCGAGATAACTGGTGTCTTGAAAGGAAGGCCGCGACAGATTGCAGCTGATCGGCACAACCGGCGCTGCCTGTCGGATCCAGCGGCTGAAGCACTGGCATAACTGCTCGAAAACAAACTGATCAATCTTGCGGATAAATGTATTCCTTACAAGAATCGGCAGGAATAAATTCAACGGGATCTGCCGTCCGTCATGGAACCAGCGAATTAAAGCTTCCCCGCCGGCGATCCGTCCGTCTTTTAATGAAACCTTGGGCTGGATGAAAACGACAAACTCCGGTTTTTCCAGCGCTGAATGCATCAGCGTCTCAATCTGCGCCTGATGATGAAGCTGTTCCCGGATTGCCGGACTTGAAAATTCATAGGAAGTACTGTATCGGGAATAATCCGGCTCGCACAATCGCGCATTGTTGGCGCAGTCCAGGGCAAATAGATAATGATCATCGGGATGAACTTCATGCATCCCAAACGATAACAACAGCCGCAGCCAGTGTCCGTCATAATGCAGCTGATAGATTTCTTCGTCGATGACCAGAAGCCGCTGGATAAGATCATACCGGCTTTCCTGTTTTAAAAGCAAGACAAACTGATCTTCACACAGCCGGAAAACCACTTCTTCCAATCGTAAATTATTGTTCAGAATGGCAAAAATCCGGAGTAGAATTTCATCGCCTGCCGGGTAGCCGTACAGATAATTGATCGTCTGGAACTGTTTGATATCCATGATCATCAAGACCAGGGATTCCTGAAACTTCTGTTTCAGCTTATAAAAAAGCGATTCTCCATCCCGGCAGTCTGCGGAAAACGCCGCTCGCTCCGAAATGAGGTCTTGATTCTTGTTCATGGATATACCCTGCCTTATATCTTTCATTATATCATTAACCCGGATGATCCTAAGAAATTTTACGGAAGTGAGACATTGATATTAGTAAAAACCTGTAAATTATAATATAATAACAATGAGATTAAAAAGTCGGGGAGGCAGACGAATGGAAAGAATTAAAATTCAGATGCTTGGCGGTTTTATCTTAAAAACAGACAAACAGACAATGGATCTTATTGCGCTGCTCGGCAAGCAGACAGCGGCGTTTCTGGCCTGTCTTTGTTTGAATCACGGCACCTTGGTGACAAAAGAACGGCTGATTGAATTGTTTTGGGAGGATTCTAAAAATCCGCTGAACGCGATGAAGTTCACTGTTCACCGACTGCGGAAATATCTGGAGGAGCTGCCTGTGGCGGGCGCGGACGAGTGGATTGTGACGCAGCGGGGCGGCTACAGCTTTGTTTGTTCCGATCTGGAACTGGATATTGACGAGCTGAACAAGCCGCTGATTCCTGAGAATCTCGACGGCGATCAGGCGGAAGCACTGGCAAAATTGTACCCTGGCGAGTTTCTACCAGGTTTGGATCAAAGCTGGATCTATACATACCGCGAACAATACTGGCAGCTGTATCTCCAGCGGGTTCAGGCAGCGGCTTTGTCGCTGGCGGAGCATCATCATGAGGAGCAGGCGGAAACGCTTCTGCTCAAAGCCCTTCAGCACGATCTCTACCAGGATCAACTGAATTACCTTTATCTGAAAATTCTGCTCGATCAAAAGAAATACGCCCGCGCGATCCAGCATTATGAAAAGATCTCCGATTCTTTCTACAAGGAATTCGGGATGGAATTCCAGGGCAAAAGCCAGTCGCTGGTTTATTTTGTTAAAGCGGATAACGAGGATCAGGAACTGACGCCGCTGGATTATCTCTCTCAGCTGGAAGGAATCAGCGAGCCTTCCGCCTTCTATTGCGAACGTCCGGTCTTTGCCAAGCTTGTACAGAGCAAACGCCTGGAAGCCCGGCGCAGCGCGGAGCCGATCGTGCTTTTAATCACCCATCTGAAAGTGCTGGACGCTGAATTGTCCGCCCAGGACTGCGGGGATCTGATGAACCGCATCATCCGCTCAGGGCTGCGGGCCAACGATGTGTACACGCGTTTTAGCAAGACCCAGTTTGGAATTTTAATGACGGTGCGGGAAAAGAGCGATACCGCGCTGGTTATGGACCGGCTTACCCGGCGGTTTTATAAAAAAATCGCGTCTTCCCGTTGCCGGCTTCATTATGATTATCAAATCTTGAATGAGGAAACTCCCGCTGCTTCGCATTCATAAAAATAATTCTTTAAATCCCGCATTATCTAACGGATTTCTAACCGCCTTCCCGCATAATAAAGAATAAGAAAGAAAGGGTGGCTGCGGTGATGAGGCTCAGATTACTGATAACAAGTTTTGCCTGCTTCCGGACACTGCCGCCGGAAGTTTTTGGTTTGGATCTGACTGTCATCCTACCCGCGGCGGCGATGGATCCGATGGTGGATTTGGGCTGGGAATGGTTGATCGGCTGGGGCATTTTGGCCGGCGGTCTGATCACCGTGCTGCGGGTGATGGTGAAGAAGGATAAGATTGTGCTGAAACTGGGAAGCGTCGAGGAAAATCCGGATGGGACGATGACTGTTGTCTGCGCTGGATATCAAAACAAAAAGCCGCTGCCGCTGGATTTATCCCACGTCCGTGTCTGCAAGGGATCGGCTTTGATCTTCCGGCAGTCACAGAGCAGCGATCTCGACGACTGTCAGCTGACCATTGTACTGGATGCCCTGGCGGAATTGTCGGTGGAGGTCGGCCCAGCGAAGCTGATTATCAGCCAGAGCCGGCTTCGTGCCGGGCGTTAGCACTGTTTGGATTTTCTGCGTATTTTGACCAGCGCGGGGATTTCTGTGTTTCTTACAGCCCCGCATAACAGAGTCTCATGAGAATCGCAAGGTTTGTGTTATAATGAAAAAGAAAAGGGAGGAGTGCAGATTTTGAAAATACGCAGATGGCTTGTTTTGGCACTGTTATTATCGGCCTGCGGCTCCTCCGGCAAGCCGTCTTCAGCCCAGGAATACCCGACGCCCACCGAGGAAACCCCCTCTCCGACGCCCGCGGAAATCCATCTTCCCGAGGCTTCCGGCAGCGTGGTTCTGGGCGACGATTTAATCCAGATCGACGCCAGTCATGCCGATCAGGGCTACATCATGGTGAAAACCCTAAGTTCCCAACACCGCCGGTTAAAGCTGAAAGTCATCAAGGATGGAGAAGAATATCCCTACGATATCGACCAGGATGGAAATTATATCACCTATCCGCTGACGCTGGGCAGCGGACAGTATGAAATCCGGGGATATGAGAATATTGAAGACTCGCGGTATGCGGTTTTGTTCAAGCAGACGTTAGACGTTCAGCTAAGCGGAGAAACGTTGCCGTTCCTCTATCCGAATCAGATCGTGAACTATACGCCGCAGTCGGCCAGCGTCCTGAAATCATTTGAACTGACGCAGGACTGCCGGACTGAGCTGGAACGGGTGCTGACGGTTTATGACTACGTGGTCAAGCATGTCAGCTATGACTGGGACAAAGCGGAAGAAGTCAAGGATCAGTACGTCCTGCCGGTGGTCGACGATACGCTGGCCCAGGGCAAGGGTATCTGTTTCGACTATGCGGCGCTGATGAGCACGATGCTGCGCGTCCAGCAGATTCCAACCCGCCTGATTACCGGCTATGTCGACGAAGGCTATCATGCCTGGGTTGAGGTCTATGTCCGCGGGGCCGGCTGGATCAATCCGGAAATCTATTTTGAAAAGGAAACCTGGACGCGCTTAGATCCGACCTACGCGTCGACCCAGATGAAATACAAAGGACAGTATCAGGATAAATATCGCTATTAAAAGGGGGAAGGAAGCATGAAAAAAATCGCCGGAAACGAATGTGCGCTGCTGTGCCAGCAGCTGTCGATGATGATCAGCTCGGGCTTGTCGGCAGAAGACGGATTAGGCGTGGTGGCTAACGATCAGCCGGATGCCGGTCTGCACGACGCGCTGCTGAAAATCAAGAATGAGATGGAACTGGGCGAAACCCTGGCGGACAGCCTGGAACGGACAGAAGTGTTTGACGCTTATATGATCCGGATGGTGCGGATCGGGGAACAGACCGGTTATCTGGATCAGGTGCTGGATGCATTGGCGCAGTATTATCAACGGATGGAAAAGATCCGGATCAATCTGAAGAACGCGCTGACCTATCCGCTGATCCTGTTGATCATGGTGATGGTCGTCGTCGGCGTGATCTTATTTAAGGTGCTGCCGGTGTTTGACGAAGTGCTGCGCAATCTCGGCGTTTCGCTTACGGTACCGGCGCAGGTGCTGATGCAGGCAGGGACGGTTCTGATCGTCGCTTCCGCAGCGGTTTCCGCTCTGGTATTGATCGGGGCCGGGGTTATCGGATGGCGGCAGCTTCGCAACCCGCAGCTGTCGTTAACGGCACTGTTTGCCCGCGTGCCTCTGATCAGCGGGGTATGCCGCGAATTATCGCTGGCGCAGGCGGCCTTCGCGTTGTCCTTATTTACCCGCAGCGGCGTGGAAATCAGCGAAGCGCTGCAGGGGTTGGAAACCTTAATCGAACATCCGGGCGTGAAAAAACAAATCCGGGACTGCATGCAGAAAATGAACGCGGGCGAAAACTTTGACCGGGCCTTGCTGGATTGCGGATTGTTCAAAGAAGCTTATGCCCGGATGATCGGCATCGGCCTGCGGGCCGGCCGGGGCGACGAGATGATCGCGCAGGTGGCTGAACGCTATGACGACGATACGGAAACCGCCGTCAACCAGTTCTTGAATACGATCGAACCGCTGATGATCGTACTGCTTTCCGTCATCGTCGGGGCAATTCTGCTTTCGGTGATGCTGCCGCTGATGAACATCATGTCCAGCATTGGATAATCCGATGAAGAAACTGGGAAAAATCACAGCGTTCATCCTGGTCTTTGCGGCGCTTTTGGGAGGAATCGTTTATTCCCTGAACCAGGCTTCAGGCCAGATCCAAAATGAAGAAGCGCAGCTGATCGAGCAGCGGATCGAACAGGCGGCGGTGCTGTGTTACGCGTTGGAGGGAAGCTATCCCGATGAGGTAAGCTATCTGGAACAAAACTACGGGGTCGTGATCGACCATGCGAAATATAATGTGTTCTATCAATCACTCGGCTCCAATCTGAAACCTGAGGTCGCGGTCTACCGGAAGGGGGCGGCGCGATGAAACGGTCGGTAACGGAAATGGTGTTCATGCTTCTGCTGCTGACGCTGTTTGTCGGCTGTTCGTTTGTCACCATTGAGCGGTGTGCGTCCTTCTACCAGCGGATGCTGCGGGAACAGCGGCAGGATGATCGGGTGCAGCTGCCTTATCTGGTGTTGTTCAACCGGCTGCAGGGCGTCAGCAGCGAGCAGGTGCGCGTGCAGCGGATCGAAGATCAGGAATGTCTGGTAATTCGTGAACAGATTGAGGATCGGACGTATGAAACGGTGTTCTATGTTCAGGCTGGCCAGTTAATGGAACTGCTGCGGCAGGCGGACAAACCGGTGGATCTGAGCGCTGGGGAGCGGTTAGCGGCTTCCGATCCGATCCGCTTTGAGCTGCAGGGATCGCAGCTGCGGCTGCAATGGCAAAGGGAAGCGGGAACGGCGGCGCTGAGCCTTGAGCTGAAGGAGGGTGCAGAATGAAAATACGGCAGCGTTCCAGCTCGTTTTATTTTCTCAGCGAGCTGTTGTTTGTGATCCTCTGTTTTGCCCTGGGCTCTGTGCTGTGCGTGCGGTTGTTCGCCATGGCCAGCGCCAAGCATTATTTAGCGCTGGATCAGAACCAGGCGTTGCGGCTGGCCCAGCCGCTGGCTGAGCAGCTGCGGACTCATTCCGGTATGCCGCTGAACACACTGTGGCCGCAATGCGAAAGCGATGCCTGTGCATGGCGGAGCGACGAAAACGGAATGCCGCAGGAAAACGGCGTTTATCAGATTGAGATTGAACGCCTGGTCCATAATGAAGAAAAAGCCGCCGTCCTGCGTGTCGTGCGGATGAAAGATGGCCGGGTTCTGTTGGAAATCGGGCCGATCCGAGGAGGCGGGAAGTCATGAGTCATCATCAGGAAACCCAGACCGCGGTGCATATCGGCACCGGAATCGCGCCGTTATTGATGTTGTTCTGCCTGTTGTGCATGACGACGTTCGCGGTCTTGTCGTATGTCCAGGCCAGCGCGCAGCTGAAAATGAGCGACAAGGCGATCAGCCGGGTGCAGGCGCGTTACAGTGAAATGGAAATGGAAAAGGAGGAACGCTGATGGATTGTCCAACGATATTGCAGCAGGCGGTCGACCGCCGGGCTTCGGATATTTTCATCGTCGCCGGCACGCCGTTAACGATTAAAATTAACGGGGAAATGGTCCAGCTGGATGATCAGCGGCTGACACCGGCGATGACGGAAGCGCTGATTCAGGAAATTTTTAAATTGAGCCAGAACCGGACGATGGATCGGCTGCATCAAACGGGCGAAGATGATTTTTCCTTTTCGCTTTCTCAAATGGGACGGTTCCGTGTGAATGTCTATCGTCAGCGCGGATCACTGGCCGCGGTGCTGCGGGTCGTGCGGTTCGTCCTGCCCGATGCGAATGAGCTGCATATCGGTCCGGAAATTCTGTCGTTTTCCGAGCTGAAAAAGGGACTGGTGCTGATCACCGGGGCGGCCGGCAGCGGAAAATCCACGACGCTGGCCTGTCTGATCGACGCGATCAATCACAGCCGCAGCGGGCATATCATCACGATTGAGGATCCGATTGAAGTGCTGCACCGGCACCAGAAAAGTATTGTCAGCCAGCGCGAGATCGGGCAGGATACGCCGGATTATATCCACGCGCTGACCGCGGCGCTGCGGGAAGCTCCGGATGTGATTCTGGTCGGGGAAATGCGCGATCTGGAAACAATGCAGACGGTGCTGTCGGCAGCGGAAACCGGGCATCTGGTTTTTTCCTCGCTGCACACGACCGGCGCGGCGAATACGATCAACCGGATCATCGACGTGTTCCCGGCTGAGAAGCAGCAGCAGATCCGCGTACAGCTGTCAATGGTCCTGCAGGCGATTGTGTCCCAGCAGCTGATTCCGGCGGTCGGGGGCGGCCTGATCCCGGCTTTTGAAATCATGAAGGTCAACAATGCCGTGCAGACGCAGATCCGGGAAAATAAGATCCACCAGATTGACAACACCATCCAGGCCAACGCCCGCGAGGGGATGATTACGATGGACGCGAGTCTGTTGAATTTGCTGAAGGCCGGCCGGATTACAAAAGAAACCGCGCTGTTGGCTTGCACGGATCCGGATTTAATGCGCAAGCGGTTAACCGCGGCCAATCTGGGATAGGAATTCTCCCGGGAAGAATTAGAAACCTGGAATCAAGTGAATATCAAATCGGACAAGGATAAAATATGAAGCCGGGGATAAACGATCCGCGCCAAGCCGCTGGTCGTTTTTATTTTTCACTTTTCCCACGTTTCTATCAACGGGAGGTTGTGCTGTTACGCGGGTTAAATCTGATACTCTTTCATTTCTTTCAGCAAGTTTTTTCAGAAATAGCGGACTTTTGACTGTCAACCAATTTAAAAAAATGTTCAATTCTGCTACAATGAGAAAAAGATAAGGTGGGGAATCGTCATGAATTTTATTTTTATATCGCCAAACTTCCCGAAGACGTACTGGAATTTCTGCCGCTGTCTGAAACAGAACGGCGTGCGCGTACTGGGGATCGGCGACGCTCCATACGAACTGCTTGAGGAGAACCTGAAGCAGAACCTGCAGGAATATTACAAGGTTTCAAGTCTGGAAAACTATGAGGAAGTGTATAAAGCCTGCGCTTTTTTTGCGTTCCGTTATGGCAAGATCGACTGGATCGAATCCAATAACGAATACTGGCTGATGCAGGACGCTCAGCTGCGCACGGATTTCAACGTGACCAGCGGCGTGCGCAACGAGGCCATTTCCTTTATTAAATACAAGAGCCAGATGAAGGCGCTGTATGAAAAAGCCGGAGTCCGCACGGCGCGCTGGCATTTGGTGTCGGAGCGGGAAGCGGGACTGGCGTTTGTCGCGCAGACGGGCTATCCGGTTGTCGTCAAACCAGACAACGGCGTTGGCGCCAACGCGACCTACAAGCTGGAAAATGAAGCGCAGCTGCATGAATTCTACGATCATCTGCCATCGGTGCAGTACATCATGGAAGAATATGTGCCGGGTTCGATTGAATCCTACGACGGCATTGCCAACCGCGGACGTCAGCCGATTTTTGAAACGTCGCATGTGTTTCCGCGGCCGATTATGGAAATTGTCAATCATGAGGAAGACATCTATTATTATTCCGTGCGCCAAATTCCGGAGGATCTCAAGGATGCCGGCCGGCGCGTGATCGCGGCGTTTCCGACGCAGAGCCGGTTTTTTCACTGCGAGTTTTTCCGCCTGAATGAAGATAAGGAAGGATTAGGCAAACGGGGCGATCTGATCGGCCTGGAAGTGAACATGCGTCCGCCGGGAGGTTATACCCCGGATATGATGAATTATGCCAACGATATCGACGTCTATAAAATCTGGGCGAACATGGTTGCGTATGACCACGGATATTTCGATCCTTCGCACCGGCCGTATTATTGTGTTTATACGGGCCGCCGCCACCGCCTGGCTTACCGGCATACCCTCGCCGAGGTGCATGAGCGCTACGCCGGCGCGATCGTGATGGCGGAAACGATGCCGGAGGTCTTAGCCCCGGCGATGGGCAACGACATGATCACCGCCCGTTTCGCGGACTATGACGACATGATGGAATTCGTCAGCTTTACCATGACCAAGGAGTAGAAAACATGCATACAGCGTATTATAACGAATATAGCTATCATCTTGACCGGATGATGGAATTCAAGGTTTACGGTCATGCCGGACGGCCCTGCCTGGTGTTCCCGGCACAGAGCGGCCGGTTCTATGATTTTGAAAATTTCGGCATGGTCGGGGCCGTGCAGGATCTGCTTGAACAGGGCCGGCTGCAGCTGTTTACCTGCGACAGCATCGACTGGGAGACCTGGGCCGCTTTCGACCGCGAATGCCGCGGCCGGATCGAGCGCCACGAGGCCTATGCCCGCTACATCGTGGAAGAGCTGGCGCCGCGGATCCTCGAGATTAACCAGTGGTCCAACGACGGCCGGCGGGCCGGCGGGATTCTGACGACCGGCTGCAGTCTGGGGGCGCTTCACGCTGTGAATTTCATGTTCCGCTGGCCGGATCTGTTCAATGGCACGATCGGCTTAAGCGGCATCTATTCCAGTAAGTGGTACTTCGGAAGCTATATGGACGATTTGGTTTACAACAACTCCACAATCGATTATCTCGATCAGATGCCGGCCGATCATCCGTATGTGGAAAAATACCGGCACTGCGATATCGTGCTGTGCTGCGGCCAAGGCGATTGGGAACAGGAAGCCCAGCAGGATACCCGCCGGATGCAGGAACTGTTAGGCTATAAGAACATCCCGGCCTGGATCGATTACTGGGGCGGCGACGCGGTTCACGACTGGCCGTGGTGGCGCAAACAGTTCCCGTATTTTATCAGCCGTCTTTGTTAAATGCTTCAGAATCTGACCGCCGGGCTGTGTCCGGCGGTTTCTGATTCTTTCCCGCGGTTTTCAGACTTGCGCTCCGACTGAAAATTCACTACAATGAAAACGTCAGGCTGGGAATTCCCGGCTAGAAAAGAGGATCACAGAGATGATTATTCAACAGGAAACATGGATTACGCCGCTGGACGAAGCGCGGACGCTCCATCTGTATATTCCCGACGGACTGATGCCGGGCCAAAAGGTTCCGGTACTGTATATGTTCGACGGTCACAATCTGTTTGTCGATGAGGAAGCAACCTATGGCAAAAGCTGGGGATTGAAGGACTACCTCGAGCTAACCCGGCTGCCGTTAGTCGTCGTCGGTCTTGAATGCAACCATGAAGGCAACCGCCGGCTGTGGGAGTTTTCACCTTACGATTTTGCCGACCCCGTCTGGGGCGGGGTGCAGGGGCAGGGCGAGCTGCTGCTGGACTGGATGAGCGGCGAGTTAAAAGAATGGGTGGACGAGAACCTGCCGGTGCTGACGGATCGGGAACATACGTTTATCGGCGGCAGTTCGATGGGCGGCCTGATGGCCTTGTACGCCGGCGGCCGCTATAGCTCGGTCTACAGCCGGGCTGCCTGCCTGTCGCCGTATCTGGGATTGGTCATGGAACCGTTGTGCGAGGATCTTGACGAAGCCTGGATCGAGGAAGACACGCAGTTTTATATCAGCTGGGGCGGCATGGAAACCGGCACCCAGGAAGAACTGGCACAGGTCACGGCCGATAATCTGACGATCCAGCGGATTTTAGAGGACAAAGCGTCGGTTTATCTGCATTGCTACCCGGAAGGGACGCATTGCGAGGCGTGCTGGGAAGAAGAAACACCGGTCTGGATGGAAGAATTAGGGATCCTTCAGCGGTGTTGGGAGGAAACAGAATGATAAATTTCGTATTGATCTCACCGCATTTCCCATCCAATTACTGGCTGTTTGCGCGGGCTTTGAAAAATCGCGGCGTGCGCGTGCTGGGGATTGTCGACACGCCGGTGGAATCCTTGCCGGAAACACTGCGGGCAGTGCTGGACGACGTGGTCTGCGTTTATTCGATGACGGATCGGGATCAGATGATCCGGGCCTGCGGTTATTTCACATGGAAGTACGGCAAGATCGACTGGATCGAATCGAATAACGAATACTGGCTGAATTTGGACGCCGAGCTGCGCGAGTTGTTTCACGTCACGACCGGTATGTTTCCCAAACAGCTTCACGTCTGTCAGCACAAGTCGCTGATGAAGGCAAAATACGCCGAAGCGGGTGTGCCGGCTGCGCGCTGGCTGATCAGCGAGGATAAAGCCGAGATCCGCGAGTTTGCCGAAAAGGTGAACTATTCTTTAGTCGCCAAGCCGGACCGCGGCGTGGGGGCGAGCGATACGATGCGGATTCACAACGCGGAGGAACTCGAGCAGATGTTAAAAACGATGCACTCCGGGATGATCGTCGAGGAATTCGTCCACGGCACAGTCTGCACGTTCGATGGGATTATCAACAACCAGGGCAAGGTCGTCTTTGCGACCAGTCATGTCTACCTCGGTTCAGTCATGGATTCGGTCAACGAGAAGCAGCCGATCGGCTGTTATTCGCTGAAAACGGTGCCGGACGATCTGCGCAGCGCAGGCGAGCGGACATTGCAGGCTTTCGGCGTGCGCGACCGGTTTTTCCACCTGGAATTCTTCCGCCTGGACTGCGATCAGGAGGGCCTGGGACGGCAGGGCGACATCATCGGCCTGGAAGTCAACATGCGCCCGCCGGGAGGATTTCTGCCAGACATGATCGACTATGCCAACGATATCGACATCTATCAGATCTGGGCCGATACCCTGATCGATCACGAGCCTTGCTACAACCCGGAACGCCCGTATTCCAGCGTGTTTGTCGGACGGCGTAAGGAACAAGCGTATCAGCATTCGATGGAATGGATTATCGAACGGTATCAAGGCGCAATCATCCAGCGGATCGCGATGGATCCGGCGCTGGCGGAAGCGATGGGCGACGAGGTTCTGATCGCCCGGTTCCCGACTGAGCAGCAGGTGTTTGATTTCTATGCCGACTGCGTCCGCTAAGACAAAGCAAAGGCTTGCACTCAAAGAAAAAGCAAAGTCTTCCGGATCCGGCGGAAAGCTTCAGCCTGTCAGGAAGGCTGTTTCATGAAAGCGATAGTGAAAAAGCGAGGAGAAGATCATGACAATTCAATGGAATGAAGAAGCGCAGCGCTTAAGCGATCTTTGCATCGATCTGCGCCGTCAGCTGCACCGCCATCCGGAATTAAGCTCGCACGAGGAACAGACAGTGGCCTTGATCGATCAGTTCTTACAGGCGCAGGGTATCCGCACGCAGATCGTTGAGCACGGCGGAGTGCTGGGCTGGATCGAGGGCGGCAAGCCGGGCCGGACCGTTATGTTAAGGGCGGACATCGACGCGCTGCCGATCCAGGAAGAAAAGACCAACGGCGGCGGATCGCAGAAAGCGTGCGTCAGCGAGATTCCCGGCGTCCAGCATGCCTGCGGCCACGACGGCCATACCGCGATGTTATTGACGGCGGCCAAACTGCTCCAGGCCCACCGGGAGGCTCTGGAAGGCACGGTGCTGTTGTGTTTTGAACGCGGCGAAGAAGCGACGATGAATATTTATCATATCATGAAGGCGTTGGAAAAAGCGGGCATCGAACCGGACAGCGTGTTTGGTCTGCATGTTTCCCCGCATACTTCGGCCGGGACGCTGCAAATTCAGGCCGGGCCGTTGATGGCGGGGATGTTTTCCTTCCATGTGCGGCTGCAGGGACGCGGCGGACATGGCTCCCGCCCAGATCTGTGCGTCAATCCGATCGATTGCTATGCGGCGATCGGTCAGGCGCTGAACGCGCTGCGGATGCGCACGGTCAGTCCGTTTGAGCCGCTGACGATTTCCACGGGTCTGGTTCAATCCGGAACGAAGTCCAACATTCTGCCGGATACCTGCGTATTTAAGGGCACGGTGCGGTTTTATAACCGGGAAGTGGGACTGGCGTTTCAGACCAAGCTGCGCCACGTTGTCGAACACATCGCCGCAGCCTACGACTGCACGGCAAGTTTCGATAAGCTGAACGCGCCGGGCTTCCCGCTGAATAATGACGCGGACTATGCGAAAACCGCGGCTGAGGTCTGCGGCGAAATGTTGGGAAAAGAAGCGGTAATCCAGGCCGAGCCGTGGATGGGCACGGACAGCTTCCCGCTGTATTTGCAGCGGATGCCGGGAGTTTACGCCTTCTTAGGCATGCGCAATGAGGAAAAAGGCATCATTGCCGACGTGCATACCAGCCGGCATGATCTGGACGAAAGCGTACTGTGGAAAGGGGCAGCCGCGCATGCGGCCTGCGCCGAGGCGTTCTTAAAGCAAGCGCGGCCGCAGACCTGGAAGCCGAATCCGCTCGATCTGGACACCCTGTTCGAGCAGGCGGGCTATCTGTTTCCGGAAGGCCGGGACTAATGACGCTGCGGATCGATACGCCCTGGCTGCGGTTTTCCGTCTCCGTAGAGGCCGAAGGTCAGACGATCGCGGAATTGCTTGCGCCCTGGGGATGTTCCAAGGCTGCACGCTACAAGCTGGAAATTGAACAGAGAATTACGCTGAATGGTCAGCCGGTACGACAGAGTGCGAAGGTAAAGGCCGGCGACGAGCTGGCGCTGAAGGTGTTTCAGCAGGAGGAGCCGGATTTTGTTCCGTGGGCAATCCCGGTCAGGATTTTGTATGAAGACGAGCTGATCCTGGCAGTGTCCAAGCCGGCTGGCATGATCGTCCATCCGGATGATAAAGGGAAGACCGGCACGCTGGCCAATGCGGTGGCAGCGTATTATCTGCGAACCGGCCAGCATTGCACTGTCCGGCCGATTCACCGGCTGGACGAAGGCACCAGCGGGATCGTGCTTTTCAGCAAGTGTCCGTTTTTTCAGCCGAAGCTGGATCAGGCTTTGGCCCGGAAGCAGATCGCCCGAACGTATCTGGCGGTGGTCAGCGGCGTCATGAAGCCGAAAGACAGACTGACGCTTGACAAACCGATCGGCCGGGACCGGCATAACGCGAAGGCCTATCGGATTTCCCCGACCGGTAAGCCGGCGGTGACCCATGTCGAAGTGCTGCGCTGCCGGCAAAAGGAGAAACAGACGCTGGTCCGCTGTCAGCTGGAAACCGGCCGCACACATCAAATCCGCGTCCATCTGGCGTCTATCCAGCGGCCGATCGTCAACGACCCGGTGTATAATCCCCGGCCGGTTCAGGGCCGGATGAAGCTGCACGCGTGGAAATGCGCCTGGACGGATCTTGTCAGCGGCCGGCGGGTGGAAATCACGGATGAGCCGGAAACGGAATTTTGGTAATTTGATCTTGGTTGTTTTTGAATGAAAAAATTAAAAAGCGCTGGAATCAACGCGATTTTCAGCGTTTTTATTACGTTTATGCTTTATAATGATATCAATAAAATTAAAAGGAAGAAAGCGTACAGGTGACAGACATGAAGGTCAATGAGTTTGCCCGTCAGCTGGGTATGGTCAGCAGTAAGGTTCGTTATTATGACCGGATGGGCTTGATACAGGGAGAACGTCAGAACAATAATTATCGGAATTTTACGCCGCAGGACGCATTGAATATTTATCACGCGCAGATGCTGCGCAGCTTTGATATGAGCATTCAGGAATCGCTGAGCGCGAAAAATGAGGAACTGGAAGCGATTGATCAATGGGTCGGCGCGCATGTCACCGAGCTGGAGGAACAAATCCGCTGGCAGGAAATCAAGCTGTTGAGGTTGAAGGAAATGCAGGCTTATTTTCAAATGATGAAAGATGGGCGGGAACGCATCGCTCAATTCTCCCGTGACAACAGCTATAATGTCTGGAATTTCGGGACTGGGGCCGTCAGGACTCCGGGGGTGCAGAAGGCCGTTGAGATTCTGTCTGAGAATATGCCGTTCTCCTACATTGCGATCAAAATCGGACTGCAGAGCGTGATCGAGGACCGCCGGCCATTGGATGTCAGCATCGGTTTGGGGATTCTGGAACGCAATAAAAAGAAGCTGGGCCTAAAGCTGCCTGCCGAAGTGGAACGAAAAGAAGGTGGCGAGATTCTGCAGTACATGCTTGAGATTTCCGATCCCTTTCAGCTGACACGCAGCGATCTAAAACCGCTTCTGGCTGAGTGCCGGCAGAGAAATATTGAACTGAAGGAAGATTTGATCGGCCGCATCTATTTCAGCTATATGAAAAACGGCGTGTTCGTGCATGGCATTGGAGTATCGGCAGAATTATAAATCCGATACGCTGAGAAGCGGATTAATTTTCAAAAATTGCGTTCTCGGGACAGTGCTTATTGCACATTTGACAGGATATACATTCCTCCTCGACAAGGTAATAGCCGGAATCCCCCTCTTGGATTAACCCATGGATCTGAAACACGGTTTGTTTTCCATTTCTTCTGTTTGTTCGTTCACAAACTTGTTGACCTGTAAGCAGCTAACAGGTTTACAATATTTACGATTCATAACAGGAGGGAAAGTCATGAAGAAATTTTGTCTTTCTGTGATTCTGGCTCTGGCGATGACGATGAGTCTGACCGGCTGTTCACAGACACCAAAACAGGAACCGGCGAAAACCGGGGACACGATGTCCGGAGTGTTTACAGGCACGTCAACGGGCATGCAGGGACCGGTCAGCGTCCAGCTGACAGTGGAAGAAGGAAAGATCACCAAGGCTGAAGTGACGGAATGTCATGAAACCGCAGGGCTGTCCGATGTAGCGCTGGAACGGATTCCGGCTCAGATCGTCGAACATCAGACCTTTGATTTAGACACCGTTACCGGTGCGACGCTTTGCAGCAACGCATTGATGCGGGCGGCTGAGGATGCGGCAACCAACGCCGGTATGGATCTCAGCGCTTTAAAGGCAAACGCTTATCACGCGGCAGCCGGCGAGGCGGAAACATTATCCGCGGACGTCGTCGTTGTCGGCGGCGGCGGAGCGGGATTGAGCGCTTCGATCGCGGCGGCGCAGGAAGGCTCGAAGGTCATCCTGATTGAAAAAAGTTCGTTCTTGGGCGGCGATACAATGATGGCCGGCGGCGCGTTCAACGCGGTTGACCCGGAAGCGCAGGCGGAGCGCGTTTTATCGGAAGCGCAGAAAAATACGCTGGATTCCTATCTGGCGCTGTCGACAACCGACGCAGATCTGCATCTGGATCAATTCCCGGAATGGGCGGAAGTCCTGACCACGCTGCAGAGCGATATCCAGGCTTTCTATAAGGCGAATGCCGGCAAGACGGCAGGCAAGGATATGCCGGGCTTCGATTCGATTTCTTTGCACATGTGGCATATTTATACGGGCGGACTGCGGCAGATGAACGACGGCCGCTGGATCGCTTCAGACATCGATTTGGCCCGCACCTTAGCGGAAAGCGCGCTGAATTCTTATGACTGGGCGGGTTCAATCGGCGTTGGCACAGCTTCTCATGCGGGGGCTGGGGATTCGCTGTACACCGTATTAGGCGCAATGTGGCCAAGAACCCATGCTTACACCGCAGGTCTGCCGTTAATTCAGGTACTGCAGAGCGCAGCTGAAAAAGAAGGCGTAACCATTTATACGGAAACGGCGGCGAAGTCGTTGATCGTCGATGACAACGGCCGCGTGACTGGCGTTAAGGCTGAAAAAGCCGACGGTACGGAAGTCACATTGGAAGCGGGACACGGCGTTGTGCTGGCCAGCGGCGGCTACTGCGCGAATCCGGCAATGGTTAAGCAGTATGACGAATACTGGGGCGACGATCTGACCGACCGCACCTTGACGACCAATGTCGGCACCAACACCGGCGACGGTATCGTCATGGCGATGGAAATCGGCGCGGATACGACGGGTCTGGGCGTTTCTCAGCTGATGCCTTCCTCTTCCCCGATCAAGGGCACAATGACCGACGGCATCTGGGCTGACGCATCAGAACAGATCTGGATCAACGGTCAGGGTGAACGTTTTGTCGACGAATATGCGGAACGCGACGTTCTGGCCAAGGCTTCGCTGACACTGGATAACGGCATCTTCTACATCATTTATGCCGGCAGCGGCCTGAAGGAAGCCGACGGCTTATGCAAGGGTGCTTCACTGGAAGAAGGGCTGTTCGGCACGACCATTCAGTCGATGGTCGACAACGGTCATGTCTGGTATGGTTCGACTTTAGCGGAACTGGCGGAAGCCTCCAAGACTGCGGCGGGCGGCGCGACTCCGGCGTTTACGGAAGAAGCGCTGCGCACGGTCATCGAAAAATACAACAGCTATGTTGAAAATCAGAACGATCCGGATTTCGGCAAGGAAGTCCTGGCCGGCGCGATCGATCTGGAAGCGATTGAGAACGATCCGAATGTCGGCATCGTCATCTCACCGCGGAAGGCTTCGCTGCACCACACAATGGGCGGCGTGGTCATCAACACCTCGGCGGAAGTCTTAAACGCTGAAGGTCAGCCGATCGAAGGCTTATGGGCAGCCGGCGAAGTTACCGGCGGTATCCATGCGGGCAACCGTCTGGGCGGCAACGCGATCGCCGATATCTTCACCTTCGGTATGATTGCCGGTCAGAACGCCGGCAAGGCTCAGTAACTCGTTTTATCAACTCAGCTCCCCGGAGATTCTCCGAGGGGCTTTTTTGATGAAATAAAAATCGTAGTCACTACTTCTTCAAGAGTATGAACACAGAAAAATGAAACTATTTTCAAGTTGTCTGAAAATGAAAATGCGCTATAATGAAAGATAAGAAAACAAATGAGGGGGAGTAATCAATGAAAAAATTCTGGATTCATGCTGGAACGCTGATCGACGGCACTGGCGCTGAACCGAAAAAGAACCAGGCCATCTGCGTCGAAAACGGACGGGTTGCCGCGATCGAAGATTTCCATGGAAAGAACGAGGAAGAATGGGTGGATCTAAGTGAAATGACCGTGATGCCGGGCATGATCAACTGTCATGTTCACTCTTTGTCTCCGGTTGGCATCAGCGACGAGGAAGAAAACGCGCTGACGACTATGGAAAAAGCCTGGTGGGGCATGAAGAACGCGCACGATTATATCGACAGCGGTGTGACGTTTGTCCGTTCGCTGGGGTCTGAAAAATATTACGATCTGGAAATGAAAAAATGTATTGAGGAAGGAAAAGTCGTTGGACCGCACATGTTCTGTGCCGGCCGGGTGATTACGATGACCGGCGGCCATGGCTGGAAAAGCGGACTGGAATCCGACGGCGTAGACGAATGCCGCAAGCATGCCCGCGAGCTGTTGAAGCACGGCGTGGATCTGATCAAGATTATGGCGACCGGCGGTGTAATGACCCCGGGCGTGGAACCAGGCAGTGCGCAGCTGACAATGGAAGAAATGAAGGCGGCGATCGACGAGGCGCACAAGGCCGACCGCAAAACCGCAACGCATGCCCAGGGTACCCAGGGAATCAAGAACGCCCTGCACGCCGGCATTGATTCCATCGAGCATGGCATTTTCCTGGACGATGAATGTATCGACTGGATGGTCGAACATGGAACGTATCTGGTTCCGACGTTAGCCGCGCCGCGCTGCATTCTGGACGCCGGCGTGGAAAAAGGCATGAAGGATTATGTTTTGCGCAAAGCGAATCTGGTTGTCGACGCGCATATTGAAAGCTTTAAGAAAGCCTATCAGCGCGGTGTGAAGATCGCGATGGGCACGGACGCCGGCACGCCTTATAACTTCCATAACAATTCGGCGTTTGAGCTGGAACTGATGGTGGCCAACGGGATGAAGCCGATGGACGCGATCGTCGCTTCCACGCGCAACGGAGCCGACTGCATCGGTGTGCTGAAGGACTACGGTACGATTGAAGCAGGAAAAGTCGCGGATATCATCGCGATTGAAGGCGATCCGCTGCAGGATATTTCCTGTGTCCGCAAGGTTCGCACCGTTTATAAAGCGGGTGAAAAGCTGAAAGGCTGAAAACGGCACTGTCTTGGATAATAAAAACAGCCGCGCTGATCGGATTGAAAAGTCTGATCAACGCGGTTTTCATTTGATTCTTCTGCAGGGGAAAGCTTTGGAAGTGTTTAAAGATGAAGTGCTTCCGTTTCGGCAACTTGCCGGACAAAGCGTAAAAATTTCCGGACGGCCGGACTGGGATCCTTAGAATAATGGAACCCATAGGCCAGCGAGTAATTCCAGTCGCAGGGAATCGTTACCAGGCTGAAGCTGAACCTGATTCTTTTGCTGAGAAAAAAGCGGGGATCAACCGCTTGTCTGGGAAAGAAAAGAGAAAATCATCAATTCCCTCATTTTTGTGTTCATGTCTGGGAAAATTCTCATTATTGTGTGATTGAGAATGAGAAAATCGCTCATCTTTTCGCTTGCCATCCACAACCTTGAAGCAAAACCGCGAGGATTAAATGAAACCGGTTATGATCTCTGTTAGAAAAAAATAGCGTTGTAATAAAGAAAAGACCGCGAAGCTGCGGTCTTTTATCAGAGATCCAGTTTGATCCCTTCATCCAGGTTTTCCGGCCGGGGGGAGCCGTTTTTCTTTCTCTGTTTGACGCATTCCGTCAACAGATATTCAATCTGTCCGTTTAAAGATCGGAAATCATCTTCGGCCCAGGCTGCAATCTGTGCATAGAGCTTACTGGAAATCCGCAGCGGAACCTGCTTCTTTTCCTGATCTGCCACTAATATAAGCTTCCTGAATTGACGATCGGCTGAGCGTCTTTATTGCCGCACAGGACGACGAGCAGATTGGATACCATGGCAGCTTTTCTTTCTTCATCCAGCTCGACCATGCCCCCTTCGTTCAGTTTGTTCAGCGCCATTTCCACCATGCCGACGGCGCCGTCGACGATCATCTTGCGGGCGTCGATAATCGCGGAAGCCTGCTGCCGCTGAAGCATAACGGCGGCGATTTCCGGAGCGTAGGCCAGATAGGTGATCCGTGCTTCCAGAATTTCCAAGCCCGCTTCCTGAACCCGGTTTTGGATTTCCTTGCGGATTCGGCTGGCTACGATTTCACTGGAACCGCGCAGCGAGCCTTCATCCGGTTCGCCATCGCCCGTCGTATCGACATTCTGAGCGACGTCGTAAGGATACAGCCGCACGATATCACGCAGCGCGGCGTCGCACTGCAGCGACAGGAATTCCTTATAGTTATCTACCGCAAAGACCGCTTTGGCCGTATCGTTGACGCGCCAGATGACCGCGATTCCGATTTCCACCGGATTGCCCAGGCAGTCGTTGATTTTCTGCTTGTTGTTATTCAACGTCATCACTTTCAGTGAGATTTTCTTGGTCGGCACAACCTGATTCTGCGTGCCGTTGCTGGTTGTGATCGCCCGCTCTGAGGAATTGACGTCGCCGCTCTGACGCAGCGTTGTCCGGCTGGCCGGGTTCACTGCGGATACAAACGGATTCACATAGTAAATTCCTTCTTCTTTTAACGTTCCGACATACTTGCCGAACAAGGTCAGCACCAACGCTTCCTGCGGCTTCAGCACCTTAACGCCCATGCACGGGATCCAGCCTAATGATAACCAGGCAATCGAAATAGCGATCAGTACGCCGCCCAGCGTATTGTTTTCAACCAGACTGATGCCGGCGATCAAGGCGACGACCGATAAGGCAAACGCAGCGACCAGAAGCATCAGCGGCATTAACCCTTTCCTGGCGTTTAAAATTTTTTCTTCCATCTTTGACGACCTCCTCTTGTTGATATCATTTTGATATCATTTCAATTTCTTGTCAAGCGTTTTCGTCAAGGTTCGATAAAAATATTCCAGAATCCGATATCTGATTCTTTAGAAGCGGCCCGGAGCCGCTGCGGAATAACGCAGCTTCCCGAACCAATTTCACTGTTTTTATGATTCTGATCTCAGGATCGATCAACGATTGTGATCGCCGCTTTTATTCTGGTTTCAATCTGAACCGCGGAATAAAATGGCCACTTAAAAGAATCAAAGATCGTTATCAAAGAATAAAGCAGAGAAATGAATTGTTCTTTCTGCGTCCATATCATTCTTTTGTGCCGTATATTGTTCTTCTTATAAAGACTCAGAATCTGTTCTAATTAGATATCGACGAGAATGCAGTCTAAAGCAATATGAAAAAAGGATAACCCTTGCTTCCGCAATGCGTTTATCCTTTTTCTTCGTCAGATCCTTCGTCAGATCCTTCGTCAGTTCCGCAGGACAATCCGTCCGGGCGCTTCCATTTCATTTCTTGTCACAGGATTCTATAACTTCCAGATTAACGCGGCAGCGGGTACCGATCCGGATCCAGCGGCCGCTGCAGTGTGACAAGATAGCCATGCTGAAACAGATCGCTGCTGTAACTGGCGGCAGCCACCTGCCATCCTTTTCGTCCCCATTGATTCAATTCTTTTTCTGCTTCGTCTAAATCATCGAAGACCAGAATTTTAAACTCCCACTGCATAGCTGTGCGCTAGGCGATGACGCCGAAATGCCGCAAGGCTTCAGCCACGCCGTCTTCATCAACGGAAGGCGCGATGTAATCCGCTGCGGCTTTGACGTTATCCTTCGCGTTGGCTACTGCGACGCCGACACCGGCCTTCACCAACATCGGAATATCGTTCTCCCCATCGCCGAAGGCCATGGTTTCCGCCCAGGAAATCCCCAGGCGCTTCAGAACGGATTCGATGGTGGTCGTCTTATCGTTGCCGGTGCTGTAAATATCATAGCCCTGCGGATAACTCCAGGTAAAGGTCAGCTCCGGGAACTGATCGGTAATCGATTCAACCTTCGCTTCATCGCCGATGATGAACAGCCCCATCGGCAGACCGTGCGTCTTCTGATAATTCTGTTCGGCGGTATCGTCGATCAACAGCTTGCCGACGTCCTTTCCTTTCAGATAACCCCAGTGAAATTGATGGAAGTGCGACTGACAGACGACTGATTCGTCAAACTTATAGCCGACGCCCAATTCCAGCTCGTCGCACAGCTTGTTCAGGCGGATCATTGTGTCTTCCTGAATTTCATGCTTTTCAATAATTCCCTTGCCGGTTTCAATCAGACACTGGCCGTTGATCGTGACGTAATAATCCGGTCTCAGCGTGTCGTGGACGTCCTGCTGAATGAAGTAATAAGCCCGGCCGGTGGCGATCAACAGCTTAATGCCCTGACGCTGCGCCTGATGCAGCGCTTCAACGACCGCTGGCCGGATCGTTTCCGAGCCGCGGGCGATCAGGGTGCCGTCGATGTCCAGAATCAACATTTTTACATTTTCCATATTTGTTTTTGTACTCTCCTCTGTCAGTTATCATACCGTGATTTTCATCGGGTGAAAAGAGCTTTTGAAGATTTTATTCGTAAAAGTTAAACATTGAATGAAATAATGTTTCAATGTTTCAACGCGTGAGCCAACCGTGGATGACGGCTCGGGAAAATTCCTGGATTTCCTTTTTTGACAGAGTTGAATTAGGATTGCGGATGACTTTATAGCGTTTGAGAGTCCACGGGAAACGGACACCTTATCGGGGGTGCGGCAGAGAAATCAGTCGTGAAAGAATTAATTAACTGTAAGGGCTTTCATTTTTGTTCCGCTTCTTCTATAATGGAATTAACTTGGTCTGACCAGTTAGGGGTGAACTATGGAAAATCAGGAAAAGAATTCGCAGATGATCGTCGACGATGTGATCGGTCAGATCGGCAGCGGCCGGCTGAAAATCGGCGAAGCTCTGCCGTCGGAGCGGGAGATGACGCAGCTCTATCACGTCAGCCGCAGCTGCGTGCGGGAAGCGATGCAGGTGCTGGCGCTGTTAGGCATCGTGCGGATCCGTCCGAAAGAAAAGACCCGTGTCCAGGCCTTTCAAATCGAACCGTTTATCCAGCGGATTTCCCCGTTGTTGTTCGCGCAGAAGGGCTGTGAACAGGACATCGCTCAGTTCCGCCTGGCCGTTGAGATCAAAGCGGCACAGCTGGCGGCTGAAAAAGGGGCGGATGAAGGTTTGATGGAGCTGGTGGCGGCAATGCGCCAGTGCGACGATGAAGCGCAGGCAGCGCAGCTGGATCTGCAATTCCACAAGGCGCTGGTGCGCAACAGCGGCAACACCCTGCTGAAAATCGCGCTGGACAGCGTCGGCAGTCTGATGGAATATTCCGTCGCGCATAACCGCCGGCAGATATCCACGCACAGCTCGCTGGCGATTCTGATCGACCAGCATGAACAGCTGACCCGGACAATCGCGGCCAGACAGACGGAAAAAGCAGCGGAGCTGATGAAACGGCATCTGCGTCGCCGGAACCTGTTTTACACATACGACAATGTTCACTTCTCTATTTCC
>PVML01006423.1_pt1 | contig 50057 bp, 30 predicted proteins | sample 1853371 | NCBI WGS metagenome assembly PVML01 (sample SAMN08533508, study PRJNA380276) | Human gut metagenome, whole genome shotgun sequencing project. | isolation source: participant 1, chromium library | host: Homo sapiens | collected 2017 | reverse complement strand
GCCCATTCTCTCCGAATCGGCCGCTTGCCCGGACGGCATGCCGTTGGACGGATTATTCCTCCGGATCGAGCGCCGGGCTTAAAAATTCCTTTGCAGATGGGGAGAGTGATGAGGGGATATAACTGGTGCGGGCGCCGTCCCCGGTTAATGTGAGGTCAAAGGCGGTTTCGTTCAACATCAAACCGCTGATTTCATTGGCGCCATATTCCCAACGCTCCAGATCCGCCAATCCCCGGGTTATCTCGGCAGCAGCGGCGCGTTCGTTTTCGTAACTTAAAATGTTGGGCGACAGATAGATGTTTGCCACCTCCTGTACCCCGGTTCCATCAAAATGGTAGACAGTGCAATTAAAGTCCTGATGGAAGATGGCTGATAGGATAAGACCGTTGTTCTCATTGACCAGACTGCAGCTCTGCATCAGGTCGGCCTGTTCAAGGTGATCGGTGTAGTACAGAAGTTCGCAGTATTGGGTGGCAAAGTATTGGCCGCGCTCCACCAGAACTTCCAGGACCCCATCCTGATTCAGGTCAACTGCACAAAATCCTCTGGGAGCAGCCGGATTGTCGTCGGTTGTTTCCGTTGGTATCTTTGCATATTCCGTCAGCCGTTCCCTATAAGCCGCCAGGGCCTTTTGATTTCGCTCTGTTGTTGCGGCGGCCATCTGGGAGAGGCTTTTTTTCGTTAACGCTCCGTCTGCCATGTAGAAGAGCGTATCACCGTGGATGAAAAACTCATCCACATTCTCGTCCATCAGGACGGTGCTTTCCTGGTTTGAGCTGCGGCACAGCCTGTAACCGGAGGTCTGAACGCCGCCTGCGGTGGGGTAGCGGTTGCTGCGGAGAAAATAGACCTCCCCGTCCGCCGCCTGAAGCTTAAAAAATTCCGGCGAGTAGCCGTAGGAATGGTTGATGTTTTCCAGGCTGTAATTGTCCATAGGATCGGTTTCATACCCGTCCAGCGGAACCATCAGATTGGTAAGCTTTATCAGATTTCCGTCTGTGCGTTCAGAATTTAAGGCGCTGAGGTAAAGCCCGGAATCTGAAAGGCAGAGGCTTAAGGGCGCGGTCATATCCAGGGAAGCCACCGGATATTCGTTTAAAACGCTCCCGTCCGCCGCATCGATCAATAAAAGCTTGTTAACGGAAAAACAAAGCGCCATATCGTCCGAAACGGTGAAGCCGGTTAGGGCTTCCGGGCCGTCGTAGAGGGTCAGATGTCCGTTTTCGGGTGATTCCCGGATCAGCCGGCCGTTGTCCAGACTGTAGCGGATGTCCTCGTCATAGTACACGGTGCACCCCGCTCCATTGTCGGCGGCCTGGATTCCGGTCAGGCGGCCGTCGCTGTTAAAGGAAAAGGTCTGCCGTCCCAGGGATGTCTGCTGATCCGCCATCCGGCCGTTCCGGTCAAAATAGTATACCTCCCCTTCAATTTCCTTCCAGGTGTGGCGGACATATTCTCCGTTTTCCATATATCCGTATCCGCTGTTATTATCCAGCGTTTTCCAGCCGTCGGAGAGATCCACTGCGGGCGCGGTGGTCTCAGCCTGGGTGTCTGTGCCGTCCGATACGCCGGCATTTGCGGATAAAACGTCGGCCTGGGACGTGGGAGAGCCGGAGCCGCCGTTTGATTGTCCGGCAGTTTCCTGGCGGCTGGCCGCAATGGCGCCCTTGCCGATAGCCACGCCCGCCGCCCCGCCTGCTGCCAGGCATGCGGTTAATAGGATCACGGCGGTTTTGACCTTTACTGCGCCGAAGAGAAGGGAAGCGGCACCGGCGCTTCCGGCTGTTCCGGCAGCACCGGCTGCTGCGGTGCTGGCCGCCGGGCCGGCCGCGCTTGCTGCGGCACCGCCTGCGTTCCCTGCGCTTCCAGCCGGGCCGGCCGCGCTCCCTGCGCTTCCAGCCGAGCCGGCCGCGCTCCCTGCGCTTCCGGCCGCCCCGCCTGTACTTCCGGCTGCACCGCCGCCTGCGCTTCCGGCCCCAGCCGCCATCCCAGCCAGTCCCAGCGTCTTTCGCACCGCCATCCAGGTATACCGCGCCTTCTGCGCGGAAACGGTCATGCTGCTGAACATGCCCCGCAGGACGAATACGATCATCGGGCCGGTGACAACGTGCAGCTTCACGCCCATCTGGCGTTCCTTGTGCTCGATGCCCTCCTTCATGGCCTTGCGGGCATAGTTTAATCTGCTCTTGATGGTATTTTCACTGCACATGGCCTCCCGCGCAATGTCCGCCACGCTTTTCTCATCAAAATAGTACGCGATTACGGCGGCCTTCTGCAGGGCGGGCAGCCGGTCGATCACCTCCCGCACAATGGCGGCGGTTTCCTTGCTGTCCAGGGCCTTTTCCGGGGAACCGTCCGTATTTTCATCCTCCAGGGCGTCGAAGAGGAAATCATTTTCCTCGTCCACCAGCAGATCGCGCTTTTTCCGGAGCCGTTTCATACCGAGATTGAAGACGATCCCGGAAATCCAGGATTTCACATAGCGCTCCTCTCTCAGGCTGTCAATGTGCTGGTACACGGCGATATAGGTCTCCTGCACCAGATCCCACGCCTCGTCGTCATCGTGCAAAATCGATCTTGCATGAAAATAGGCGTATTTGTAGGTCAGCCTGTATAATTCTTCAAAAGCCATAGTGTCTCCCCGCTTTACCAGGGCGACGACGTCGAGTAACCGCGAATCCGCATGTTTGCTCCCGGGATGATTTTGAACCTCACTCATGCTATTCTCCTTTATTACTGTAAATTGATTATTGCCGGCTGTTTTCCGATATCTAATATATAGTACCAACCCGGCTTCCGTCCGTTTTAAAAACTTAAAAATATTTTCTGAGTGAAGTATAGGTTATATTTGGAAAAAAGTCCATAGACGCATCGGCCCCGCCTCACACAAAACCAGACATAAAAACGGAGGCCGCATTTGCCGCGGCCTCCGCTGTGTGATGTCGGATCTTAATCCTTCTTTTCGCTTCCTTTATAGGTGATAATACCCTTGCTGTCGGTGCAGTAATAGGTGTCGTCGCTGTCCTTGATATTTTTCTTGCTCTTCATGATCTTGCCGGAGGTGCTGATCAGGTAATGTTCGCCCTTGTACTCGATGTCCTCGTACTTGGAGCCTTCCTCCGCCTCAACGCGTTTGCCTTTGATGTAAATGGACCCGTCGTCGATCTTATCTACGCCTGCGCCCTTGTCACTGCCGGAGCTCTTGAACTTGTAGTAATGCTTCTCGCCGTCGATATCCAGGGTAGCGGTGCCGGTCTTCATCGCGCCCTCCTTGGGGGAGTCGCCGAAGTAGTAAACGGACACGTCCTCGTCTTCATCGGGCAGGTCGCTCTCGGACTCGATTTCCTCGGCCTCCAGGATGGTTCTGCCGTCCTCGTCAAAGGTGATCTTGTACAGGCCGTGGAGCATTTTGCCGACCGGGTCAAAGCCGTATTTCTGGCCCTTGATGGTCTTGATTTCACCGGCTGCCAGCTCGCCGTTGGAATCCGCATAGAACCAGTACGGCTCGTCGTCGCTGTGCGCCTCCGGATCTACGTCCTCGCTGGGAACCGTTTTGAACCAGCCGGTGGACAACCAGCACTGGTCCTCCGCGCTGTAATACAGGTTGGAGCTGCTGGCGGTCTCCGTGCCGGGCTTCGCATACCAGTCGAATTCCGCAACGCCGTGCTCGTTAAAGCGGTATTTGCGGCCATTGATTTTCTTGCTCTCCGAATCCTTTACCTTCTTGCCGTTGGGGTTAAAGTAGAAGTAATAGCCGTCGCCCTCGCGGTCGTCGTCGTCCTCCTCAGGCTCGGCTTCCAGATATTTCCATCCGGTTGCCATCCGGCCGCCGTCCTCCAGGCCGCAGTAGTACAGCCCCTCCTGCCAGGCGTCATCGTCGGTCAGCATCTCGCCGTTCTCGTCGATCCAGCCGGACATCATGTGTCCCTCCTCGTCGAAGATGAACTTCGCATTTCCCGCAGCCGTGGGCAGAGTGGCGGTGCGCACGCTGTCGCTGGAACCGGATTTCTTCACGGCCTTGCCGTTGGCCTGCAGGTAATACCACCAGGTGTCCGGCTCGCCGTCGCCGCTGTCCTCATTTTCAACCTCGCGCCACTCGTTGGAGACCATGGCGCCCGCAGAGTTCACATAGTAGTAGTTGTCGTCCACCTCCACGATCTGGCTCTTCGCCATGTAGCCGTCCTCGTCCAGGTAAAACCAGCCGTTGCCGGACTTTTTGAAAACATCGGTGGCCTTGCTCCCGTCGTTGTTGTAGTAAACCCACTGTCCGTTTTCCTCAGCCCAGCCGGTGGCGGCAAAGGAAATCATTGCGCTTCCAAGCGTGAGCGCAGCCGCCGTACATGGAATCAGCAGCAGCTTCATGTTCTTTCTCATCATTTATTTTCTCCTTTCACGTTCATACTCCTTGTCGTTCCGTTTGACAAAACCAACTTACACTATGGAGTAACTCCAAGGTCAATGGAGTTCAGAAAAAGGTAAAGAAGCGTAATATTTCTTACGAAAAATGACCCCGCTGTCCTTTCAAAATAATATCTGGTAAAATAAAGGCAGAATCAGAATGAGCGTGAACCTGAGAAACAATAAAGGAGGAAGACGAGATGAGCGAATCAAATGAAAAGGCGGCAAGCAAACCCCTGGGACACGACGATCAGAGCGGATTTCAGTTCGCCCGGGAGATGCTGTGCGGGGACGTTACGGCGGCGGTGAATTTTGACAGGCTGCAAAAGCATCCGGCTATGGGGTATATTTTATTTGAATATCTGCTCTGCGATGAAAAACAGACCGTGACGCCCCACACGAGCCACCCGAAGTGGTACTGGGGAAGAAATAAAGCAAAATTTCTGGGCCTTTGGCGGGTGGCCAGGTCGCTGGATGCCACGCTGTACCTGGTGAATTATGCGAAAGCAGGAACTCTCCATGAGGACAAGGTCAGGGTCATTGAGGTGCATGATATGGATGTGGATGGGATCAAAGAGGAGAGGACTGCAGAAATTACGAGGAAAGAGTTTTCGGATTGGTTCCGCAAATTGAACCGAGCGTGTATGGCCGGCGCTCATGAGATCGCCCTGGACAGCAAATATGATCTCTTTCACATGGACCGGGAGTCCATAGGGGAAATACGGCCCGATTTCGGACGCTACCGTGGAATGCCGGTCCGGGAGATTGCAGAACTGCCGGATAACGGGGACTATTCCTACATTCTGCGCAGCTATAAACGCAGATAGCTGCGGGGAGCCGCAAGCGGAACCGGGCGTATTTGGGGATGAGGGATGTACCCGGAGCCGGGAATGCATTTCGGACAGGAAGCGTTCTCCTGAGAAAAGTTCTAACCTCCCCGGTCCCGTTCATAGAGTGTAGTTAAGAAACAATTTGAGGCGATTCGAATGTTAAATTATCTATGGTCCGGAATGATACTTATCGGCGTGCTCTGGGGCGCGTTTCACGGCCAGCTGGCGGCGGTCACCGAGGGCGCGCTGACTTCGGCCAAGGAGGCGGTCACCCTGTGCATCACCATGCTGGGGGTCATGACCCTGTGGACCGGCGTGCTGGAGGTGGGCAAGCGGGCCGGACTCATCGACCAGCTGTCCCGCCGCATGCGTCCGGTGCTGCGCTTTCTGTTCCCCCGCCTCTCCCCCGAGAGCGAGGCGGCCAAACAGATTTCCGTGAACATGATCGCCAACATCCTGGGCCTGGGCTGGGCCGCCACGCCCGCTGGGCTTAAGGCCATGGAGGAGCTTAAAAAGGTGGAGGAGCAGCGGGGCGAACGCCCCAAAGGAGTGGCAAGCAATGAGATGTGCACGTTTTTGATCATCAACATCTCCTCCCTCCAGCTGATCCCCATCAATATGATCGCCTATCGCAGCCAGTACGGGAGCGTAAATCCCGCGGCCATCGTTGGCCCGGCGCTGGCGGCGACCCTGTTGTCCACGGTGGTGGCGGTGATTGCGGTAAAACTGTTGGGAAGAGGGAAATGATGGGTTTGACTAATCCCCCATTATCTGCTAGTCTATATAAGTAAAAAAATTCTAAGAGGTGAAATTCAATGGGGGATGGTTTTAAGGGCGACGGAGCCCAGAAACATAAAGGCCACCAGAACGGCGGTTTCAAGACGAGCCTGGGCTTTATCCTGGCTTGCGTGGGATCGGCCGTGGGCATGGGAAATATCTGGATGTTCCCGTACCGGGTGGGCCAGTACGGCGGGGCTGCGTTCCTGGTTCCGTACGCGATCTTTATCACACTGTTCGGCCTGGTGGGCCTTTCGGCGGAATTCGCCATCGGGCGCAGGGCCAGGACTGGCACGCTGGGGTCCTACGAATATTGCTGGGCCTCCCGCGGCAAGGGAAAACTGGGTTACGCTCTGGGCTGGATTCCGCTTTTGGGCTCTCTGGGCATCGCCATTGGCTACGCCATTATCGTGGGCTGGGTGGTGCGCGCCCTGTTCGGCTCCCTGACCAACTCCATACTGACCACGGACGCGGCGGTGTATTTCAGCCAGGCCACCGGGGAGTTCGGGAGTATTCCCTGGCATGTGATCGTGGTGGTTCTGGCCATGGCCATTCTGATGTTCGGCGTTTCCAGCGGCATCGAGAAGATCAACAAGGTGCTGATGCCCTCCTTTTTCGTGCTGTTCGCCATTCTGGCCATCCGCGTGGCCTTTCTGCCCGGCGCGGCGGAGGGGTACAAGTTCCTGTTTGTACCAAAATGGGAATATCTGTTAAAAGTGGACACCTGGGTCATGGCCATGGGACAAGCGTTCTTCTCCCTGTCCATCACCGGATCGGGTATGATCGTCTACGGCACTTACCTGAAAAAGGACGAGGACATTCCGCGTTCCTCCATCCAGACGGCGGTGTTCGACACCCTGGCCGCCATGCTGGCCGCGCTTGCGATCATGCCGGCGGTATTTGCTTTCGGAATCCAACCCAATGCCGGACCGCCGTTAATGTTTATCACGCTGCCGAACATTTTCCGCCAGATGCCCATGGGACAGTTGTTCTCAATCCTGTTTTTCATTTCCGTGGTATTTGCCGGAATCACCAGCCTGGTGAATATGTTCGAGGCGGTGTGCGAGTCCTGGCAGAACCGGTTTAAGCTCTCCAGAAAGACCGCCGTTCTGCTCTGCGGGCTGATTACGCTGGGCGTGGGCGTGTTCCTGGAGGCTGAGCCCAAGGTGGGGTCCTGGATGGACTTTATCACGATCATTGTGGTGCCCTTCGGTGCGGTGCTGGGCGCGTTTTCCATCTACTATGTGCTGGGATTTGACAAAATCCGGGAGGAGATGGAGCTGGGACGCAAAAAAAAGCTGAGCCCGTATTTCGGCCCGCTGGCTAAGTATGTGTACGTGCCTCTGGCTGTGATTGTGTTTGTACTGGGGATTCTCTACGGGGGAATCGGCTGATAAAAAACGCCCGCCATCCCGGCATTTCTGCCGCGGTGGCGGGCGTTTTGACCTATTTGTTTACCGTGTAGCCCGTATGATCCAGCTCGATCTGCGTGACGATTCCGTCCCCGCCGAAGGAGAACACCGCCATGTAGTCGGGGCCGGCATATTCGAACTGATCCAGCGTGGCCAGATCGGTGTCTTTATCGCTGTTGTCGGGGCGTCCCATGGACTTTTCCACCTTCTCCCGGTCGTAGCCCTTAAAATCCGTGCCGCCGTAGATGACCTGGGAAGCGCCGTCCGTGCCGTCGATGGTGTAGAAGCCGGTCAGCTTGTATACGCGGCACTGGGAGAGGGGCAGATCCGTTTTTCCGGGATTGGCGATCACCGCGCTGGCGGCGGGAACGTCCTTTTTCAGCAGTAAAATGGGGTGGGCCAGCATGGTGCCCGCCGGAATGTTCTGATCCGGGTCCGCGTCCGTTTCCAGGTCAAAGCCTGCGGCTGTGATCTCCCGTATTGTACTTTGTCCGATCCGGAATTTGTTTCCATCCAGAATCAGCTTGCTGTCCGAGCTGTTGCGGGCGGAGCAGCCCGCCAGCGCGGCGAGGCAGACAAGGGCTGCCGCCGCGCAGATTATGTACTGTTTTAAATATTTCATATTCCAACCTCCATATGTCATAAAATGAAATGCTGCTCTTTATTATAGACCTGTGCGGTGAAAATACAAATAAAATTTTTCCAAACATCATTGACAAACAAGCGGCAGGGGAATATAATCCCACTAAACCTAGTAAGTAACTATGAAATACGGTGTGATCCATGGAACGTGGAGAGAGGAGAAAGCGATGGGAACAATCTATAAGGGAGCGATTGAACTGGTAGGGAAAACGCCCCTGGTGGAACTGGTAAACCTGGAGAAACGGGAGGGACTTAAGGCCCGCCTGCTGGCCAAGGTGGAATACTTTAACCCCGCAGGCAGCGTGAAGGACCGGGTGGGAAAGGCCATGATCGAGGCGGCGGAGCAGAGCGGCGAGCTGAAGCCGGGGGCCGTGATCATTGAGCCCACCTCGGGAAATACGGGCATCGGCCTGGCCTCCGTGGCTGCGGCCAAGGGGTACCGCATGATTCTGACCATGCCGGACACCATGAGCGTGGAGCGGCGCAATATCCTGAAGGCTTACGGGGCGGAGATCGTGCTGACCCCGGGGGAGCGGGGCATGACCGGAGCCATTGAGAAGGCGGAGGAACTGGCAAAGGAGATCCCGGGGAGCTTCATTCCCGGCCAGTTTGATAACCCGGAGAATCCCAAGGCCCATGAGACGGCTACAGGGCCGGAGATTTGGGAGGACACGGACGGCTGTGTGGATGCGTTTGTGGCGGGCGTCGGCACCGGCGGAACCATCACCGGAACCGGCCGTTATCTGAAGAAAATGAACCCGGCCGTCAAGATAATCGCTATGGAACCCGCCAAATCCCCGGTACTTTCCGCCGGTCACGGAGGGCCGCACAAGATCCAGGGCATCGGCGCCGGGTTTGTGCCCAAGGTTCTGGACACCGGCATTTACGATGAGATTGTGACCGTGGAGGACGACGATGCGTTTGCAGGCGCCAAGCTTCTGGCGCGGACGGAGGGGATGCTGGTGGGAATTTCCTCCGGGGCCGCGTTGTACGCGGCCATTGCGCTGGCCCGCCGGGAGGAGTACGCCGGAAAGACGATTGTAGTGCTGCTGCCGGACAGCGGGGACCGGTATTATTCTACGCCGCTGTTTGTGGAGGGGTAAAGAAAAAAGGAGAAACTTAATATGCCATTTGAACTTGTAAAATACGCAGCGCCGGATTTTTCCGGGGAAATGTTTGTCAACGCGCCGGACGCGGCCATGGCTCCGGCTCCCAGGGACCGGGTGGCGCCCAGGAACTACCACGCGACCACCATATTTCCCGAATACTTCAAGGTGGACGGCCGCTGGCTGCTGGCCGGGGAGAGCCGGATGGACTGCGTGGCCGTGTACGAGAACGGAACGATTGCGGTGCGGGAGTTCCGCAACCTGAAACAGGGGGATCTGGTGTTTACCGGGCGGACGGAGAACTGCGAGGAGGGCATTTTCGTGTACCCCAACGGCTTTGACGGGGGTGAAGGAGGCCACGACGAGACATTTGCCTTCCGCCAGAGAAGAACCCGCGAGACCGCGTTTTCCAAGGATTACGACAATATCTACGAGCTGCTCAAATACGAGCGGGAGCACGGCTACGTGGTGTGGGTCATGGGCCCGGCCTGCGCCTTTGACTCCGATTCCAGGGATGCGTTCTCCCGCCTGGTGATGAACGGCTACGTGGACGCCCTGCTGGCCGGAAACGCCCTGGCCACCCACGATCTGGAGGGGGCCTACTTAAAAACCGCCCTGGGCCAGAACATCTACACCCAGCACACCCAGCCCAACGGACATTACAACCACATCGACACCATCAACCAGGTGAAGCTTCACGGCTCCATCCCGGAATTCATCGACAAGGAAGGCATCGACAACGGCATCATGTACAGCTGTGTGAAAAAGCAGGTGCCCTTTGTGCTGGTGGGCTCCATCCGCGATGACGGCCCGCTGCCCGAGGTTTACGCCAATGTGTACGAGGGCCAGGACGCCATGCGGGAATGCATCCGCAAGGCCACCACCGTGATCTGTATGGCCACCACCCTTCACTCCATCGCCACCGGCAACATGACCCCGTCCTTCCGGGTGATGCCCGACGGGACCGTTCGCCAGGTCTATTTTTACAGCGTGGACGTGTCCGAATTCGCGGTGAACAAGCTGGGCGACCGGGGAAGCCTGTCGGCCAAGAGCATCGTGACCAATGTCCAGGATTTTGTGGTGAACGTGAGTAAGGGACTTGGGCTTCATCCGTGACAATCAACCGAATCAGATAACGCCGGTCAGGAACCGGCCCGTGCAGATCAGAGGATTTGCCCGGGCCGGTTTTTTGCTGTGTACGTTATATTTGGAAAAAGCTCAAAAAGTAACCGCATTGTAACCACCGACTGCTATACTATAATGGTATATTAGGAAATATTACCCTGCTATAGATTATGAAGAATATAAGGAGGCGCAATTCGTGAAGGGCGTGAGAAAGCGAATCAGTTGGAAAATGAGGCTGTTAGCCTGGTTTCTGGTGGTTGCGATGGTTTCCGGGAATTTATCCCAGGTAGGCTACGCGGCCCAGTCCCAGACAAAGGAGACCACCGGACAGCGGGTGATCAAAATTACGGAAAAGGAGATTGAGCGGATTCTGGACCGGGACCCGGAGAGGCGTCCCGAGCTGGAACTGAAGGATATCCCCTTTAAGGGCGAGACTAAAAAGCAGAACGTTCTCGATGAGATTCTGTCTCTGACCGAGGGGAAGATTCTGATCAAGAAGCAGAGAAACGGCTCCAGCCTGTGCCTGATCTATGCGGAAAAGGACGGCCTGGATATCGATTTTTACGATGAGGACGCCGAGGTGGACGAGGACGAGTGCCTGATCGATTTCCTGGAAATCTACACCGTCAACGCCGGGGATAAGCCGGTGGAGTACAAGGTGGTGCTGGACAGCGACACCATGGTGATTGAGGAAGCCACCAGCTCAGAGTTCAAGGTGGTGGGTGACAATGAGGACTTTACCATCGCCACGGATTCCAACGCGGTTAAGGCCACGGATTCCAACGCATCCGCGGAGGAAGAGACCGTGGCGCCTGTAGCCCCGCCGGAGAACAGCCAGACAGGGGACGCGGTGCCGCCGGAGAATACTGCGCAGGATTCCACGCAGGAAGAGAACAAACAGAATTCCACCGAGGGTACGGAAGGGGAGGCTCCGGCAGGGGGAGCGGACCGGCAGGAACCCGCGGAGAACGGCGAGGCGGAGACGCCCTCCCAAGAGGCTGGAAGCCAGGAATCCCAGGAGACCCAGGCGCAGCCTGAGACGGAAGCGCAGCCGGAGACCGAAGCGGAAGGAGAGCCGGAGACCGAGGCTCCCGCAGCTGAACCCACGGAAAAAGAGACTGAGAAGGAACCTGAGACCGATGAGCCGCAGGAGCTTTCCAGATCCATCCGTGAGAGATATGTGGTTACAAGCTCCGACGATGATGAGGAAGACGAGGGTGCGGGCCTGGTAAGCCTGTCCTTTGACGAGGATGCCACAGAGGAGGTCATGGAAAGCCTTCAGGAGGAAGGCGGAATCGTCAGCAGAGTGGGAGCCGGGATGATTAAGAGCACGCGGCTTACGCTGGTGCCCAGCACGCCCTTCTTTGAGGCGGTGACCGAGGCCCTGGGCGATCCCGACAGCGCTGAGGACAATCAGGTGGTGGTGGGAAGCATCGCCGTGTCCCCCGACAAAACCGGGGAGATCATGGCCGGCGAGGAGTTCCACCTTACCGTCAACTATGCGATGAACGCGGTGCCGCCCTATTCGTACAACGGAGGCACGGTCAGCCTTTACACGCCCAATGAGGTGAAGGGCGGAACCATTATCCTGACCGTACCCAGGGAGCTGGTGCTGCCCCAGCAGGCAGTCTACCGCCAGGAAGCGGGAGAAAGCGCCATATATAACATTCCGGTTTCAGATGAAAGCGCCTCCGGCAAGATGGTGTTAAAAGCCTATTTTGCCGGAAACGGCAGATCGGCAATCGGCACGGCCTATGAGATGAGCAATATCTGGTCTGCGGCGTACAGCGGCTTTGTCACCGCCGTGGATCCCACGGACGCCTCTTCGGCGGTGGAATACGCTTTCTGCGATTACGGGCAGAGGGAGTCCCTGGACGAGGAGCTGAACGAGGAAATGTACCGGTGGGAGCTTGCTTCACCGGATGTCTGGGCCGTCAATAAAGAGATCACCAGCTTAAACGGAGTCGGGGAGCAGGTGGCCCTGAACGGGCAGGATGCAGTTAAATTTGAATTTGAGATCACCGTTGGTCTGGACCAGGCAGGTGCGCCCGCTGTGGGTGATGCCAACTATTTCAGGCCGGGCCGCGTTCCCTTTGAGTCCTACCGGCTGACAGATACGCTGACGCTTTACGATAAAGAGGGAAATCCCACGGATATCACGCCGTTAAAGGTTGAGCTTGTGCCCGAGGGCGTAAACAACGGCTCTCCCCTGGTTGCGGAGGAACCGGTTCTAAACAGCGCGGTGATCACTACGGAGCAGTATGCGGCCGCCGGACATCCGGGCGAGGATACGGGCTTATATGAAACTGATGAGAGCGCCCCGGCGCTTACCCGGTATAAGGTGACGGCTTATTACGCCCGGGAAAACTTCAAACTGGATTTCTGGGATTCCCAGGTTGAGGACGGAGCCACCTATCAGGTGAAAAATGACGTTACAATCGATTACACCCTGTCAAATGTCAACGGAAACGGGAGCAGACCTCAGATTTGGGATGACGCCAGGGGCTATTACCAGTTCGTGGAGGGAAGCAGCACCATCCGGCTGAAAAAGAATCTGCTGATCCCCGATCTCAATGAGACAGGAGAGCTGACCACCCGGGAAGTACCCTTTGACGGAACGTACGGCGGTTACTACGAGGGGTACGCCGGATTTACCCTTGAGAAACAGGATGAGGAAGGCGCATTCCAGGTTTATTCCCCCAAGATACTGGAAGGCGGAGTTTACAAAGATTTGGAGAACATCGCGATCAATCCCGTGCAGGACAGCCTTGACGGGGAGGTCCCGGAGCAGGGAACCGACGGGAGTCTGACCTTTTATGTGGAACCGGGCACCTACCGGATCACGGAGACGGAGCTGCCGGAGAAAACCGAACCCGGTCCGAATATGGGGCTTGACAGCCAGGGGCAGGCATATTTTGAGGTTACGGTGAAGCTGGATGACGAGAAAACCGTGACATTTGAAAATGCGGTCCAAAGCGGCGGGCTTCAGTTCGCCAAGCTTGGGTACGAGTACCGCAACCATGGACTTTCCGACAAAGCCGATCCCCTTGGCGGCGTAACCTTCGAGCTGTTCGACGGGCAGGGGGAGAGTCTGGGAACAGCCACGTCCGGCAAAGACGGAATCGTGAGCTTTTTCCCGCTGGATGCAGGAACTTACACGCTGAAGGAAGTGAGCACAGCAGACGGCTACATTCTGGATTCCACCGTATACGACGTGAAGGTGGAGGCCGGAAGGATCGCCCGTCCCCGCAAGGGCGGAGCGGACCAGGAGGCTCTCTACAACCTTCCCAACCAGTCCGCGGCCAGGGTGGTCAAGTGGCTGGCCACACCCGGACCGGATCAGGATATCAGGGTGCGGATGACCGGCCAGGCTGCAAACGATTATACCGACCGCTTCCAGGTTGAGTACCGGGATGGAGAAAACTGGCTGAAATATGGAAGCCCCCGTTCACTGGATGGCAGCGGGGAAATCAATCTGGATCTCCCGGTTTATATGAATGGGAAAACGGACGGCGCAGGAGCCACTGTGTACCGCGTGGTGGAGAGCGTGCCGGATGCGTACACCTCTAAAACTTACAATATCGGGGACGGAGCCTACTACCAGACCTTCCATCAGGACGAACGCCGGGTAATTTCCCGGGAGTTCAGCCTGGAAGAGGCGAGAGAGCAGGGCAAACCGGCTCCCGTGCAGACAATTAATATTACAAATATTCCCAGAAGCGGTATCGCGCTGACCAAGTACAACGCCGGATACGGGGCTTCCGCTGACGATATGAAGTCGCAGATTACGTTTTCCAGGGCAGGCGCAGGCGCTGCGGAATTCCAGCTGCTGCGCAAAACCGGGGAGCACAGCTACGAACCGGTGGGGAGAGGACAGACGAACGGGGAGGGAAACATTGCGTTTGCCAACCTGGACATCTGGAACGACAACGGCAGCAAGATTGAATACTACTGGTATGAGGTTCCCCAGCCTGAAACCAGGCTGGAGGTATACGATTCTGAGTACGCCGGCGGCTCTGAGAACCTGCTGCAGGCGGTGTCCGGCGCGGTCATCGACGGCGTGTCTTACGACTCGGTTTTGCTGGCGGGACCGTTTGAGCTGACAGCGGATTCCACGGCCAGGGCTTATGCTTACAACGTGGCCCAGAAGCTTCCGGTCTGGGTTGAGAAGCAGGATGGGAGCGCCAAAGAAACGGTAATCTGGACGGACGGCGATCCGCAAACCCAGTTTGAGTTTGCGGTTTACCGGTTGAACGAGGATGGAAGCGAGGCCGCGGGCAAGCCGGTGACGCTCCGCAACGATGGCAAGCCGGTATTCCTGGATCCGGGATATCGGTATAAGGTTTACGAGACAAAACACCCGGACAGCTACCAGGGGTACGAGGGCCAGGAAAATCAGTCCGATGAAAAGGGATTCTACCAGATTATTGACCTGACAAAACGTCAGGAGGTATCCATGGGCAGCGACGTTCAGGAGGCAAAGGGAGGGAATCTCACCACTTTTGTGAACCGTCGGCTGTCAAGGCTGCAGGTGGTGAAACAGTCCAGAACCATCGACTTAAATAACCTGCTGACCAAGGATTCCAGGCTGACGGACGTTGAATTCGAGGTATTTACGGAGGAAGGAGGCCAGTTTAAGTCAACCGGACGGACCATCAAATCCGATGATGGAAATTACTGGTTCAAAGCGGGAACTTACTATGTGAAGGAAAAGTCTGTCCCGGCCGGTCACATTGATCCCGCCACGTATCTGGAAACCGGCGACCACAGGAAGGACGCTGACCTGAAATACTTTATGGACAGCGACCGGCAGAATCTTTATTACGGGCCGATCCAGGTGGAGGAGTCCGGGAAAGAGGTTGCGACTGGCAGCGTGGAGGTGATCAACTACAAGAACGTGGGAACAATCCGCGCGATTAAGAAAAGCGGAAATACCGGCGAGCCCCTGGGCGGAGCCGTGATCGTGCTGGAAAAACTGTCTGGAGCCAAATATGAGGAGATCGGCAGACAGACTTCCGACCAGGATACGGGATTTGTCACGTTCAACAATGTGCCGATTTACGACGATAGCGGCAACAAGATTACTTACCGCCTGCGGGAGATCACGCCTCCCAGCGGTTATACCCTGGATCATGGCAGGGAGTACGCGGTGCAGCTGGACCAGAAGGACCTGCTGACAACAGTTGACACAACCAAGCACACCCTGGAATTTGTCAACAACCTGGCCGTCAATCTGACGGTAAGGAAGTTCTGGACCGACAAATGGGAGTCCCAGTTCGACCACCGCGACATTAGGAACGAGCTGCCGGGAGTGGACCTGGTTCTGTACAAATGGGATCAGACCGGCGGAGCCGGGAAGGCACAGCTGGTAGCGGCGAACACCTCGGATGAGGCGGCGGCAGCGGCCATGTTTAAGGGGCTGGACAGCAAGCTGGCATATTTTGTAGTAGAGGGCGAGGGCGTTTCGGGCTACGAGCCGAAGGACGGAAAAGTGATTCTGACAAAGACCGCCGGCGTTTACCCTGAAGAGCTGGATGTGAGCGCGAACGGAGCGCTCCTGGGCGGCGATTACAACTATGTGTTCTTCCCGGTCCAGGCGGCAGAGGATATTTTAGTAAACCGGAGCGGAGAAATCCTGAACGAGCGCCCCTGGCTGCAGTTCAACCTCCACAAGTACGCAGACCGCGTATTATACAATGAAAACGGAGAGAACCGGACGCCGGTCACATTTGAGTACGACGGAGCCCAGCGCACATTTTACGCTAAAGAGCTGAAACCGCACAAAGACGTGAACGGGGCAAGGTTTGAGTTCTATGAGACCCCGCTGTCCGACGGATTGGAGGCCGTGCTGGACGGAGGCACCCTGATCGACGTTTACGAGACGGGCACCAAGCTGAATGGGCTGGGCGGCCAGCAGGTGGACGGCGAGTTCGACACCACCATCGTGCGGCCGGGAAATATTTTCTGGCTGAAGGAAGTGAGCGCAGGCCCCGGCTATTCCTGGGGCGACCGGCCGCAGATCATCGCCTTTGTGCCCACAGACCAGATGGACGGCTTTGGGCTGGATGAGAACGGTTTTTATGTGCAGCCGGACGGAACCAGTGTGAAGGTGGTTCCCTATGAGAAAAACGCCGTCGTATCGGCGGATGCGTTTAACTACGACATGAGCGGTACCGGCGAAGGCGAGATAAACACCGCCTATGTAAAGCTGAACAAATGGCTGGAAACAGAGCTGGACGGCAAGAAGGTATATACGCCTCTGGGCGGAGTGACATTTGAGCTGCGCGTGGACGGAATCACCATCGCATCTTTGGAAACCGGACTCGATAACCAGTGGGACGGCGGCGACAAGACCGGCCAGGCCATGTCCGGGATGCTGTATTTTGACAAGATTGTGGAGGCTCTGAGAGCGGGCGGCAGAACCGACGGGGAGATTGCGGAATGGGTCGATTTTGAGACGCTTGAAGTGAAATTTGAGCTGGTCGAGATCAGTGCGCCGGACCGCGTGGAAATGATGGACGGCTCCAGAACCCTGACGGTTTCCTTTGCCGGGAAGACGCCGGTGGATACCAGCTATTTCTGGAGCGAGGGAGATCCGGAGTCCAAGCGCCTGATCAATACCCAGCTGGAAGGCTACCGAGTGGAGCTGAACGTTTGGGGATACAACCCCACGGAGGAGCTGTTCGCAGCCACCGGAGGAACGATCACCGACGCCAAGCTGGAGCGGCTGGACGGACTGGATGCAGCGCCCCTGAACCAGGTGACCCTGGAACTGTATCGGTACAATTACGCAACGGGCAAATACGAGCGGTATATGGCCAATACCACGATCCGCACGGTTAACGGCCGGTATTTGTTCGAGGACGGACTGCCCAGAGGAAAATACTATCTGATTCAGACGAATCTGGGCCAGGCCAATAAAGACCGTTACTTTAATATGTACAACAATAAAGACTGGCGCCGCGAATTTACCGTCAACGCCTCAGAGCGCAACGTGGTGAACGTGTACAATCCGGAGAAGCCGAATCTGGAGATCACGAAACGCGTGCTGGCGGAGAAAGCAGGCGGGGAACATGTGGACCTGGCGGGTCTGACGCTGACGTTTAAGGCCGGAAACACAACGTATACCAGAAGCTTTAATAAGGATTCAGCCGACCAAACCACCGTGAGAATCAACAACATGGTTCCTGGCGCATACACGATCACCGAGTCCGGACAGCCGAAGAACACCTCGGTTCAATACTTTGGCGTTTACAATCAGAATCAGCTCATCATCGGATTCTCCCGCACAAAGAACGGGAGCACGCCGCAGATTCAGAAGCGGGATAAAATCAAGGCGTACCCATATGAGTCCCAGGTATCCGTGGAGCTGTACAACCCGCAGAAGGGCAGTCTGAAGCTGGTCAAGACAGACGCGGAGGACCCTGAGATTAAGCTTGCGGATGCAGAGTTCAAATACAGCTACCTGCCGTTTAAGAAGGAAAAGGGAGACATTCAGGTTTCCAACGGCGAGGCCTACGTGGTCCGCCAGCCCGGTCTGGTTGAAGACGCAGCCTTGCTTCAGGACCTGGCCGGAAGAAAATGGGGAACAGAAACGGCTGCCGGAAGGACCAACGCTGACGGAGAGCTGCTGATGGTGAACCTGGATCCCGGCTGGTACCGGATCACGGAGACCAATGCGCCGGAGGGTTACACCGCAGGCAGAGAGCCGATTTATATGGCGGTAGTCGCCGATATGGGCGCAGACCACACCGCAGCGGAGACCATTCCCCAGGCGGTTGTGACCAATCTCCACGACGTGTCACTGACCGTCACAAAGAACCTGGATTACGCCGGTCTCACGGATCACAAAAACGTTCTGCCGGATACCGTCACCTTCAGGCTTTACAAGGGAACGGCGGACGGCGCGATTGCCGATACCGGCAGGAGCGTAGAAGTGATGTCAAAGGACGGCCACACCGGAACCATTGAGGGTATCCCGCAGCTTACCGCCAAAGAAGCCGCGGACGGCGTCCACTACTATCTTGCGGAGACGGTTGTAACGTCTGAGGACTGGAACTTTGTCGCCGCCGCCGACAATCAGGACGCGGCCGGGACAGCGCTTAATACCGTGACAAAGGGCGGCGTGACCTACATCGAACTGCCCGGATTTACAACCAAGGCGGATGTTGCAATCACCGTCACCAACCGTCTGGCCAGGGCGGATATCACGCTGCTCAAGGTTGACAAGGACAGCGCCGCACCGTTACCGGGAGCTGTTTTCGCGCTGTACGCCACCGATCAGACGGCGGGCGGCGCCGGACTGCCTGCAGATTCGGCCAGAATCGGCACCTTCGCCGATTTGGGCCAGGGAATCTACCGGCTGACCAATATCCCGGCCAGAAGCATTTCCGGGACGGACTATTATATATTTGAAGTTACCGCGCCGGAACACTATGTGCGCAAGGCGAAGCCAGTGAAAGTCACCGTGATGCCGGGACAGCACTTAAGCTATGAGACGCCGGAAAACGCCGGTCTGCTGACCATTCAAAATGAGAGCGGCGTGGATATCAGCCTGATCAAGCACCCGGATGTGTACGGAGGGCCGGAAGCCGGAACCATTCAGAAGTCCGGTGTGAAATTTGACCTGTATGTGCGCGACACGGCCCATGCCGAAGGCGTCTGGACCAAGGTGGGCGAGACCCGGGAGCCGGATGCGGACGGAACCATCAAATGGACCGGACTTAAGCTGGCGGACCGCCAGTACGCCCTTTACGAGTACGACATTACCGGCGGAACTTACGAAAATTACGCGCTGGACGGCATTTATCTGAACGGCGTAAAAATGGAAGAAACCGCGGAGCTGGACGGCAGGAGACTTTACGTGCTGGCCGGAATGTCAGCGGGCCAGACCTTCGGGTTTGAGGCGTACAACCGCCCGGCACAGCTGGTGACCATTCGAAAGACCGACGCCAACGGCGGTCCGGCTCCCGAAGCCGAGTTCCAGATTCTGGATGCCAACGGCGACGTGGTCAGGATCCACGGGCAGGAGACGGTTCAGACCGCTAAGGTTGGCGGAGAGAACTACACCGAGGTGAAAATACCGCTGAAAGCGGGAAATTACACGCTGGTGGAGACGAAAACCGGCTCTGGCTACAACTTGATTCCGGACGACAGCCGGGTGATCACCCGCCGGGAGATCGCGGTTCCGGATGAGGAAAACAACAACACGTATGAATTCTCCAACCTGCGGATCGCTCCCACTCTGGAGCTGAACAAACAGGTCGCGGCTGTGAACGGCCAGGAGGCCACGGCGGGCCGTGACGGCGTGCTGGAGAACCTGTGGTGGAACGACGGCCAGACGGTGCGCTATGAGATCACGCCGGTTCTTGGAGATGAGATAACGGGCAAGGGAAACAACGGGACCATCGAGCGCTTTGCGCTGACCGACACCGGGCTGACCATGCAGGGGCCGGATGGAAACGACCTGGCCTACGATGTTTACACAAAGGATAACTACTCCTTCACGGAGCTGGTGATTCCCAGGCCGTCCCACGACAGCTTCATTGTCCGGGACGGGGAGGCCGTGGAGGCGGGAGCCGTCACCGCGACGGTTACCACCGAGCACTTTGACGGCTCGCAGAACACCTATGAGTACACGTTTGACTTGCAGGGCCAGGACAGCTGGACGCTGGATTTGAGGGCGGAATCAGGAGTGAAGGGCTTTACTGTCACTTACGAGGACGCGCAGATGAAGGCGCAGAGCGGTTACGCCCTGGGACAGAATTTCAACCCCGGAACCATTCTTGCGGAGGCGGTATTATACCGGCAGCCGTACAACTCCCAGGCGGTTCAGGTTATCGGCAGGATCCGCAACAGCGCCAACGCGGCGGTGAAGTACAGCAAATATTTAAGCGACGGAACCCATCAGGAATATACGATGGGCAGAGACTCGTTTGACGATGTCTCTGTGCTGGAGCCGGATATTCCCACCGTATCCACCCGGTTGGACGTGGCGAACAACACCAGACCCGCAGATACCGCTACCGGCAATATCAAAGTGGGCGACAAGCTGACCTATACCATGACGCTGGAAAATGTCAGCGGGGAGATGATCCGCAGCGAGATGGTGGGACCGGTATTTGTCAACCGGCTGCCCATCGGCGTAAACGCCGTGGATGACACGGTTATCGTGCGCCTGAACGGTACGGAGATCGGGCCGGATCAGATCAGCGTGATTTACGACAGCGAGGGAATTGAGTATCTGGTGGTATCGCTGCCGCACCACAACCTGAAAAACGGCGACAAGGTGATCGTGACCTTTGAGGCCGAGGTAAGCAATGCGGTGATCAACAACACGGGAGCCGCCACGGATTCCATGTATGTCACCAGCCGCCTGACCAAGGATATTTTCGCAAGCAACCCGGGCGGAGCCACCTTCAAGTGGCAGGAAGAAACCGTGGGAACCAACTGGCCCAATGAATACCCGGACATCAACGACATTGCAAAGGATACGCTGGGACTTTGGAATAAGGCCAACGGCTACACTTACAACTACCGGCAGAACACATTTAACACCAACTCCGATATCACCCTTCTGAAGGAGGGCAGGGGCAATCTGGACAGCGCCTTCGTGTCCGAACCGGTGAGCGCCAAGGTTACGCCCGATGAGAACGGAAGCATCGTCTATCATCTGATTGCAAAGAATACTTCGGCAGAGGCCGACAAGACGGTGATCACGAAGCTGCGTCTGGCAGATTCCCTGCCCAGACCCAGCGAGATGGAGGACTTCAAGGGAACCAGCAGAAGCAGCCAGTGGAGATTCAACGTGGACGGCGGCACTGCGTTTACCGTGTACAAAGTGGACGCGGTGGGCATAAAGACGGTGATCGCGCCTGAAAACTACCGGATTTACTACTTTACCGGGGACGGCGAGACGGCCATGGATCAGAGCGTGCTGAAGAAATACGAGAACCCGGAAGATCACGGTTGGGTATTGCAGGATAACTGGACCGGAACCAACCCGGTTGCGGTGATGGCGGATATCAATCTTCCCGAGGGCCAATATCTGAAGACGGGCGAAAGCGCCGTGCTGGAATTCAAGGCTGACGTACAGGAGATCAACTCGGCCCAGGAGCTGGAGAGTATCGCTTACACTTACGCGGTGAACCGGTTCTCCATGTCCTACTACCATATGTCCGACGAGAACCCGGAGGAGCTGGCGTTCCAGGATGTGACCAGTAACATGGTTCAGGCCGTGCTGACCCCCGCCAGAGTGGGCGTGGGCGGCCGGATCTGGATCGACGCCAACGGCAACGGACTCCAGGATGACGACCAGTACGGCACGTCCGTGTCCGATTTGCAGAAGCTGGTGGAAAACCAATATTTCAGAATCAGGCTGAACACCAGTGGCGAGGAGAAGAACACGGTGTCCGTGGCCTCCGTATCCCAGGCCATCCCGGCGGTACCCAACGAGACGGCGAAGCCTACGGGCGTTTTGGACCGGACCGGACGGTTCCTGTTCTCGGGCCTGCTGCCTGCACAGCCTCACGATGAGGAAAAACTGTACGCGGCCATGGACGACGACGGAGCGTTCAACGCGATCCGAAGCGAACTGCAGCCCGGCGCGTTAAAGGGGCTGAATCCTCAGACAAACCGTCTGACCATTATCACCGGGGGCGACAGGAGCGCCGATATTATCCCCGGAATGTATTTAAAGAAAACCGCGACTACGGTGAACGGCAAAGGCATTTCCAACGCCGAAGGCGGCATGTCGCGCAAACCCTCTGAGCTGAAGGCGGGGACGTACCCCAGCGAGACTCAGGACAACAACTTTGTGACCAACGGCACGGCGGACAGCTATGTCTCCGAACAATTCTTCCTGTGGGGCGACACGGAGAACTGGGATCAGACCAAGGATTTCGGCCTGATTCCCTACCGCGATCTGACCATCACCAAATACGGGGAGGGAGATCCGAAGGAAACGCTGGAAGGGGCGGAATTCGCCCTGTACGGCCCCTTTGACAGCGAGGAGGAGGCCAGGGCCTTTGACACGGGGAAAGCGGACGAAGGCAGCGGCAGGTTTGTGGGCCGCGGGGCCACCGGAGCGGACGGAACCCTGAAATTCGAGGGACTTTACTACTACCTGTACTACGTGATCGTGGAAGAGTCCACCCCGGACGACTATATGACCTACGGCGCTGTGGCCAGCTCCAATATCCGGCCCATGTCCGCGGACCGGGCGGATGCCAGCTGGTATATCCCGTGGGGCGTAACCGAGGCCAGCGTCACCAACAAATACGGCCACGGAACGCTGAAAGTGACCAAAGCGGACAGCGAGACCGGCGCAGCGCTGGCGGGGGCGAGGTTCGAGCTCACTGCGTCCAGGACAAATGTGGAGGGCGCGTGGGAGAATTACCTGACCAAGGCTGCGGGAAGCGAACCGGACGGCTTAACGGGCGTTCAGGCGGTGACGGTTGACGGGACCACGCTGCGCTTTACCATTGCGGGCAGCACGGAAAATGGTGCGACGGACGGAACCGCCGTTCTGACGGAACTGCCCTACGGCACCTACACGCTGACCGAGACAAAAGCGCCCGACGGTTATATTCTGGGAAGCGCGCCGGAGGTGAGAGTGTTCACCATCAGCCGCGCCGACCGCACGATCTCCTACACTACGGACCAGCTGGCGCTGGAGAACGACGCCATGGGCCCCATCGCCAACACCCCTCATGAGACAACCGTGGTGAAGGTGAGCAAGAGCAATACGGAGACAAAGCTGGCGGGAGCGGAATTCATCCTCAAATCCCAGAAGGGCTACGTGCTGTTGAAGGACGGAAGCTTTGACGGGTATGTTCAGGAGGAGGAGAAGGCGAGCCGGTTTACCACAGACGAGAACGGCGCGTTCGTGATCAAACGCCTGCCCGCCGGAACCTACACGCTGGTTGAGAAAACGGCGCCTTCGGGCTACCAAATCAACAGCGACATCCCCTCGTTCACAACGGACGGGACAAAACACAGCCTCATCCAGGTGGAGGATCAGAAGATCACCCACAGCGGCGGAAACGGCGGCGGAGGCGGCGGTGGAGGTTCCACCGGAAAACGCAGCGTGACGGTCATCAACGACGAAAATGTGCCGCTGGCCAATCTGCCCCAGCCGCCAGTCAACGAGACCATCATTTTGGACGACGACGTACCGCTGGCCGGACTTCCCAAGACCGGTGAGATCGTAAACGCGGCCGCAGGACTTGCGGCGCTGATCTCCACCGCGCTTATGGGCGTGTACCTGGCTTTGCAGAAGAAACGGCGGCCTGACCGGTAAACGGCGGGCGAAGGGGCACGGACAGCCTGGAATGCAATGCGGACGGTGCGGAATACGGATCGCCCGAAGCGCAGATCATTTAGAAAATTCGACAGAAACAGCAGTCCCGCGGGAAATCCCGTGGGGCTGCTGTTTTTTAGGTACACCGGGCGGATGCGGCCCGTTGTTTCGGTCAGTGGGAATGGAACCGCGGCCTCCGGAATAAGATGCATCGATAGACGGAAGCCGCGGGGTGCTGAAATGCAAATATTGATTTTTCTGTCGGAATGTATGGTTCCGCTGATGATATTTTACATAATCGGGTTCGGGCTGCTCTCAGGGCGGCCGGTGATGGACGATTTCCTGGAAGGGGCCAAGGAGGGAATGAGGACCGTGGCGGGCATTCTGCCCACGCTGGTGGCGCTGATGGTGTCCGTGGGGGTGCTGCGGGCCTCCGGCTTTCTGGACTTTCTGGGGGAGGTGTTAAAAGCCCCTGCGGCCCTGGTCCATCTGCCGCCCCAGATCGTGCCGGTGATCCTGGTGCGCCTGGTGTCCAACTCGGCGGCCACAGGCCTGGTGCTGGACATTTTCAAGGAGTTCGGAACGGACTCCAACCTGGGGCTGATCGCCTCCCTGCTGATGAGCAGCACGGAGACGGTGCTGTACTGCATGAGCGTGTACTTTGGCGCCGCGGGCATTACCAAAACCCGCTACACCCTGGCCGGGGCGCTGATCGCAACCGCGGCGGGGGTGGCGGCCAGCGTGGTGCTGGCCGGGGTGATGTAGGGCGGCGGGGCGCTGGCCCGGATTGCCCTTTTTACCCCAGCGTCACGACCAGCCGATGGATTGCAGGAAGGTGAGGGCGGCCACGGAGATCACGAAGGTGATGCACACATAGGGCAGCACATAGCGGAGCCATTTTCCGTAGTTGACGCCCGACATGGCCAGGGCCGCCGCAAGGACGGAGGACACGGGGGTAATGTAGTTGGTGAGTCCGTCTCCCAGCTGGAAGGCCAGGCAAAGGACCTGGCGGCTCATGCCCAGTGCGTCGGCCACCGGCAGGAACAGCGGGATCAGCATGGGCACCTTGGCCGGTCCGGAGGGAATCAGCAGGTTGAACAGCGTCGTAAAGATGAATATCCCGGCTGCAGTGGCTGCGCTGCCCAGTTGTCCGATGACGTTCACCGCGCCGTAGGCGATGGTGTGGAGAATATTGCCGTCCGTGAGAACCGTTCCGATGACCTTGGCAAATCCGATCATCAGGCAGATACCGCCCATAGTGGACGCGCCGTCCACAAACATAGCGGCCAGCCTGCTGGGATTGATCCGGTTCACGAGGCCCACCGCCAGCACGGCCAGCAGGGCGAAGGCCATCAGGTTGGAAAAGCCCCATCCCAGGGTAGCCGCCCCGTAAGCGTAGACCGCAAAGGGAACGAACATGCAGCTGACAGTGGCAATCTCCTTAAAGCCCAGCTTAGGCGCTTCCAGGGAGCTGCTTTCATCCGGCGCTTCCAGGGAGCCGAACAGGCTCTTGGAGGGATCCCGGCTGATTTTTAAGCAGTAGTGGGTGGTGTAGAGCACACAGGTCAGGGTGAGCGTCGCCCATACCACCAGTCTGGCTCCCAGGCCCGAAACAGGCTGAAGTCCCGCGGTCTCCTGGGCCATGAGAATGATTGCGATGGTGGGGCCCGCCGCCTGCCCGGTCAAATAGGACAGGTAGAAAATGGACAGGGCCGCGATGCGGTCCAGCCTCAGCTGCTTGACTAACAGAATTCCCACGGCCACAAAGGCCACCAGGGAGTCCTGCCCGGCAAGTCCGCCAATCACGGACATGAGAACCACAACCGCAGGCACCAGGACCTTGATGCTCTTGTCCTGAAGCTTGTAAACGGAGTAATTGATCACGGAGCCCACCGCGCCGGACTCGATGATCACGCTGATGGTGCCGCCCATAATCAACAGCAGGGCGATGATGGTGCCCTGACTTGCGATGCCCGCGGTCACGCCCAGCAGAGCGCTCCAGGGGCTTACGGGCGTACGCGCCACATTGTGGTAGGAGTTGGGAACGATGTAGCCGGTGGCGGAATCCACCTCGTAGAGGCCGGCCGGGAGAATATAGGTCAGGGCACAGCAGACCAGGATCAGGAAAATGATGAGAACCAGCACATGGGGGACGCTGAAGGAACGTTTCTGCTTTGGGGCAGCCTGGGTATTTGCTGACATAAAATCAAACCTCTCTTTCGTATTGATGAAATTGCATGGCAGGGGTTACAAAATAATTTCCATCAGGCCGTTATCCTTGTTGTCGAAGATTTTGTGCACGGGTTTCTGTTCGCTGTACCTGGGCCATTCTGCGGCGTCCTGGTCCCCGTTCTGTATAAAGCGGCACCAGAAGGGCTGTATGAAATCCCGCATGCGCTCCATCTCGCCCATATCCGCTCCCTCCAGCATCAGCGCTTTTTCTCCCCAGGCGTCCAGCTTTCCGAACACGAAGGGCAGTTCGATGCAGTGGCAGGCCTCGAAGGGGGTGTCCTTTGCCTGCCAGTCAAAGCGGAATTTCCACACGTCGCAGCCCGCGTTCGCGGCTCGGGTCGCAAAGGCCATGGCAGGGCCGTCAAACCGCAGGATCTGGTTGCGGCGGTTTTGGTATTTTCCCGCGGCATCCCGGCAGGGGTTGAAGCCCTGGAACTCGTTGCGGGTGGTTCCGATCATGATGGAGAGACTGCGGCGGGCTGCCTCTGTCACCGCCGCCTCTATGGTGGCCTCCGGGGTGTTCCACCGGTCCATCACCGGCTTGAAGAGCATTCCGCCGTAGGCTCTGCCGATCCGTTCTACCGCTTTGGCGCTGGCCTCCAGAATTTCTTCCGGGGTTTTGGCTCTGGCAAGGGCGGCCGTTTCCCCGGCGCTTTTGGCGGTATCGATCCCCAGCAGTCCGAGGACCTCGGCTCCGATAAGGCATGCATCCGCGTGGGTGTGGTTGGCTCTGCCGATGGAAGGGCTCTGGAGAATCACCCGGTGGAACAAGCCTTCCGTCTCAGGAAGAGACATCATGTGGATAATGGCGTTGGCCCCCGCGGACTGGCCAAACACCGTGACGCGGTTCGGATCTCCGCCAAAGTCGCCAATGTTCTCCTGAACCCATCTCAGCGCTGCAATCTGGTCCAGAATCGACAGATTCTCCTCATTGAGCCCCGGATACATCATGAAGCCCAGGGCGCCCAGCCGGAAATTCACATTGACCGTCACCAGGTTCCCCCTGCGGGCCAAAAGACCGCCGTCGTACCACATAAGATCGCCTCCGCCGCAGACGTTGGCCCCTCCGTGGAACCAGACGGCCACCGGAAGGGAAGCCCCGGCGTCCGGGGTATTCACCGTCAGGGTCAGGCAGTCCTCGCTTTGGGGCAGCGTCACCGGCCCCATGGGAATGTCCAGATCAGACGCGGGCTGGGGCGCGATAGGCGCGCGCTCCACGGCCTCGCGGACCCCGTTCCAGGGCTGTGGCGGCTGCGGCGGCGCAAAGCGCAGCTCCCCCACCGGCGGCTTGGCGTAGGGAATACCGCGAAAGGTGGAAACACCCTTGCGTCTTTCCCCGCGCAGGCTGCCGTATTTTGTTGTAACCTCACAATGATTCATACCTGCCCTCCTATCTATTAAGCGAATATATCGCTTGTTCACCTGTTCGCTATTTAATATACAGGAAAATTGCCAAGCTGTCAATTCAAAAAAACAAAAAATTGCCGGATTTGCCAAAAAGCGCGTTTCCAGCCCCCGGGCAAAGGGCGGCGGAGCCTGCATTTGCTTGACTTCCCAGGTCACTTTGGGTATGATTGAAAAAGAATAAAAGGCCCGGGGCCTGGAGGATCGGATGAAGAAAGATATTAGAATCAAAAAGGTATCCGCCGCGGATATGGTTTTTGACAAGATGAAGGAATTTATTTTAAACGGCACCTGGCCGCTGCACGAAAAGGTGCCCTCGGAGGGGGAGCTGGCGGAGGCATTCGGCGTGAACCGCCTGACGGTGCGGATTGCGCTCCAGCGGCTGAACGCCCTGGGGATTTTAGATACCCGGGTGGGGGACGGCACCTATGTTTGTTCTTTTGACTTTGACCAGCATATCCATGAAATCTCGGATTTCTATATGAGCCCGGGCCTGCTGGAGGACGTGACGGAATACCGGAAGGCGATCCAGCTGGAGTGCGCCCGCCTGGCGGTAAAGCGCGCCACCGAAGAGGAGCTTTTGGAGCTGCGGTCCTGCTGCGAGCGCTTTGAGAAAGAGCTGGACCGCTACTACACGCTGACGGACCCGGAGAAGGCGCGGGAATCCTTTATCGCCACCGTGGATATCGGCCTGGATTTCCACACACAGCTGTTCAAAATGGCTCACAACCAGTTGCTGGGCTACTCCTTTTCCATCGCCAAGGGGCCCATCCGCCTGCATATGCAGCGCAACGCCAGCAGTCGTCTGAACGACCGGGGTAGCGACCAGGTCAACATCTGGACCAAGACCTACTGGGCCATTTACAAGGCGGTGGAGGACCGGGATTATGAGGAATGCGCCCGCCAGCTGAAGCGCCTGATCGCCTCGGAGGATTGAGGCCCCGGCGCCAAATAGGCGTTGCAAATTCCAGGCATCTTTAATATAATAGCCATAGCAAAATTGGAAAATCCGCTGCGCGGAGGCTTGCAGGATTGAACGGAAGCCGCTGCGCGGCGGGTTTTGTTGAATGCAGTGGGCCGCCTGCGAGGGGGCATTTGCATAAAGGAGTCTGACATGGAGCGGTATGCAGAGCTGAGGAATCAGTATTCGAGATTTTTTTACAGAGGATTCGAGGTGGAGAAAACGCCTACGGAACTGAAAATCACCTATCATTTTGAGATAGAGGGGCTGGCGGAGTTTGCGCCCTGCTGGACCTTCCCCAGGCCGGAAGGCGGCGACGAACCGGATGAAAAGCTGATTTTCTCTCTGGGTTTGGTGGAGCTGATCAGCTACTGGAAGATCGCCTGCCCGCCTCAGGTAGTGGTGGAAGCGGGAGAGCTGGACGAGGATCAGATCCGCTGGTGGAAGCACCTCTACTTTAACGGGTTGGGTGAATTTTTTTATGTAAATAACATAAAAGAAGCGGACCCGGAGGATTTTATGGAGATTCGCTGCGCGGGCCGGGAGGATTCGGCGGACACCGCCGCGGCATGGGAGAAAAGCGTCTCCGCCCGCAGCATTTCCCAAGGCGTCCTTGTCCCCATCGGGGGCGGTAAGGATTCCGTCGTCACCCTGGACCTGCTGCGCCGGGCCGGCCTGCCCGTATACGGATACATCATCAATCCCAGGGGAGCCACGGTGAACACCGCCGGGGCCGCCGGTCTGGGCGAGGGCCGGGTCATGAGCGTGCGCCGCACCCTGGACCCCAATATGCTGGAGTTGAACCGCAGGGGCTATCTAAACGGCCACACGCCGTTTTCCGCGCTGGTGGCATTTTCCAGCCTGATCGCGGCCCGGCTGTTGAATCTCTCCTATGTGGCCCTGTCCAATGAGTCCAGCGCCAACGAGAGCACGGTTGCGGGCAGCACGGTGAACCACCAGTATTCCAAGAGCTTTGAATTTGAACAGGATTTTCACGATTACGTCCGCCGGTATCTGCCGGGAAACGCCTATTATTTCAGCCTGTTGAGACCCTTAAGCGAGTTCCAGATCGCGAAATATTTTGCCGGACTGAAGCAGTACCACCCCATTTTCCGCAGCTGCAACGCGGGGAGCAAGACGGACAGCTGGTGCGGCCATTGTCCTAAATGCCTGTTTGTGTACCTGATTCTCTCGCCCTTCCTGAGCCGGGAAGCGGTGCGGGACATCTTTGGAAGGGATATGCTGGAGGACGAGACGTTAAAGGGAACCCTGGATCAGCTGACCGGGGTTGTGGAGGAAAAGCCCTTTGAGTGCGTGGGCAGCCGGGATGAGGTCAACACGGCCATTGTGCTGACCATCGGCCGTCTGGAGCAGGAGCACAGGCCCCTTCCCGCCCTTTTGGCCTACTACAAGGGCCTGAATCTGTATGAGACTTATCAAAAAGCGGGGGACCGTTATTCCGCCTACTGCGATACGCGGAATCTGCTCCCTGATTTTCTGATGGACCTGGTCCGGAAATACTGTGTGGAAACCGCATGAGGGCGGCGCAAGGAGGCGTGAGACATGATTGAACGAATCGACCCGTGGGTACACGGAAAACGTGTTCTGCTGCTGGGCTTCGGCCGGGAGGGCCAGTCCACCTGGCAGGTCCTAAAGCAGCTTGGAACCTGCGCCTGCGTGGACATCGCGGACCAGAAGCCCGCGGCCGTGGACGCGGACGGGGCGCGCTGGATCACCGGGGATCATTATCAGAACTGTCTGGACGACTACGACGTGGTGTTCAAAAGCCCCGGCATCGTGCTGGAGCGCCCCATAGAGTCCTACCGCTGCGCCATATTGTCCCAGGCGGAGCTGTTTTTCCACCTGTTCCGGGACCAGATCATCGGCATCACCGGCACCAAAGGGAAAAGCACCACCACCTCCCTGCTGTACCACGTGCTAAAGAGCGCGGGGCAGGACTGCGTGGTGATGGGAAATATCGGAATTCCGGCCTTCGACCACCTGGAGGAGATCGGCCCGGACACCAGGGTCGTCTTTGAATTGTCCTGCCACCAGCTGGAATACATGACGGTATCGCCCCACATCGGCGTTCTGATCAACATACACGAGGAACATCTGGACCACTACGGCACCATGGAAAAATACGTGGCGGCCAAGCACCGCATTTTCCGAAACCAGGATTCAGACGATATTCTTGTATGCAATATGCAATGTCTCCCTGAGCCGGGGGAATGCCCGTCGCGGCTGATCCGCGTGGGGACAAATCGCCCGGATGCGGACGTCAATGTGGATAACTGCGGCGAAAATGGAACATTTGTGGATTACGGCTGCCGCCGCTACCGCATCCCGGAGACGGAGATCCGGCTTCTGGGCCAGCACAACTATTTCGATATCGCGGTGGTGTACGCCGTGTGCGGGCTTTTGGGCATTGGCGAGGCTGCGTTCACGGAGGGCCTCAAATCCTACGAGCCGCTGCCCCACCGCCTTCAGTATCTGGGTCAGAGGGACGGCGTGAAATATTATGACGACTCCATTTCCACCATCTGCGCCACCACCATCCAGGCGCTGAAAACCCTGACGGACGCGGACACCGTGCTGATCGGGGGCATGGACCGGGGGATTGATTACGGGGAACTGATTCAGTTCCTGTCCGTGAGTCCGATTCCTCATATCGTGCTGATGGAAGCCACCGGACGGCGGATTTATGAGGAGATCGGCCGGGATTACCCGGAGTTCGCCGGAAGGGACCGCCTGATCCTGGCGGACCATCTGGAGGAGGCGGTTCGGGCCGCCAGGTCCGTGACCAGACCGGGACACAGCTGCGTATTGTCTCCGGCAGCTGCAAGCTACGGCATTTTCCGCAATTTTGAGGAGCGCGGGGAGGCCTTTTCGCGGTATGTATTTGAATAGCTGGATAAAAATGGAAAAGACACAAAAAAATCACAGCCTTTTAAGAATTTCATAAGGATTTTGGGGGTTGTGCGAACCTGTAAAATACTGTACAATCAGAAAGAAGCTTTTTTGAAGCGGGAAATGAAAGGAAAAATCGTGGGAACGTACGAGACGCTGAACGATGTATTGGTGAACCTGTTTCGCGACATTACGGGGATAGAACAGAAGGCGGTCCGCGCGCTGGGGTATCCCGATATAACGAACAACGATATGCATGTGATCGAGGCGATCGGCGTGTACGCGCCTAAAAATATGTCGTCTATCGCCAGGGAGCTGTCCGTGACGGTCGGCACTCTGACCATATCCGTGAACAGCCTGGTAAAAAAGGGCTACGTTGTCCGGCAGCGCAGCGAGGAGGACCGGAGAGTGGTACTGATTTCCCTCTCGGAAAAGGGCAAGGAAGTGTTTGAACACCACGCCAAATTCCACAAAGCCATGATCGACGGCGTGATCAATGAATTGACCGAGGAAGAACTGGAGGTTCTGATTAAGGCGGTAACAAAGCTGAATTCCTGGTTCAGAGGCTTCTGAAGAGGACTAAAGGAGGCAACTACTACTATGAAAAAATTGATGATGGGCGTTATGCTGGCGGCTATGGCATTTGCACTGGCAGCGTGCACACCAACGACTGAAAAGCAGAAAGAGAATACCACGGCCGCGGCCGATATGGAGACCATCCCCATGACCACAGGCGGAGCCAGCGACAAGGTGCCGGATCCCAACGTGAAGCCGGTGGCGGTGATTTCGATATACCATGGCAGCGACGACAGCGATGGGATTGTCCAGGATATGGACGCGCTGGACACCGAGGGCCTGGATGCACAGCTTTTGGTGGACAAGCTGGTGGAGTACGGTGTGCTGACCAAGGGAACCAAGGTGCTGAGCTTTGAGATCGAGGGCGAGGGTGAGACAGCCACGGCAACGCTGGATTTAAGCCAGTTAAAGAGCGAGGAGGGCTGCTCCGACCGTATGCTTCTGGCAGAGGTTGGAAACACCTTTATCGACAACTTCGAGCTTAAGACGATCAAGGTTAAAGTGAACGGCGGAAACTTTGAGGGCAAGGATATCCAGCAGCAGGATTCGGATGTGCTGGAGTATGAGTCGGATTTTGAAGATATGACCTGATAGAAACGAAACGGAAACGAGACAGCGGACCGGAAGCCTGGATGTGAGATGTGGGCTTCCGGCCCGCTTTTTTGTGCCGATGTGTATTTTAATGTGCGGTTACAGGTACATATATGCCTTTAATCGCCCATGAAATACAGCGCCTTGATATACGCCATGGCATCGGTTACGAGTTGGTTCCCCATATAGGGTGACGGGCCGTAGGGATCGTTTTCATTGAATTCCATCACGCGGAAGGCCCCCGCGCCCTGTGGACGTTCCGACAGGTTGAAGTAATTGTAATATTCCTCACAGGCGCCCTTTAACACGAATACATTGCCTTCATAAACCGTCTTAAACACCGTGTCCACGCTGTCCGTCCACATGCTGAAGGTTTGAGAATAGGGCTCATAGGAGAAATCGACGTAAGCGGCGTTCGCCTCGTCGGGATTCTTCGGGTCGATCAGCACATAATCCCCATACTGGGTGTCCTGCGCCTTTTTGAGGATTACAGTTTCGCCGGTGAGCCCGTCGGAAACCAGCTTCAGCTGCGCACCGTCATTCAGAGAAGCATACTGGTCCCGGGTGATTGTGATGGGAACGGAAATGGTGCCCTTTGCCTGGTAGTAGAGGCCGCGGTCCACGGTATGTCCGGCATCGGAATACAGCTCCACCCATATTTCGCCGCGCTCCGGCAGCAGGTCCTCATAGGGAGCCGGTGGCAGGGCCGCGTAACCCGATTTTATCTCCCGCGCCTGCGCTTCGTCGAAGGAGTCCTCGGCCGCCTTCAAAAACGCGATATTCCGCCGTTCAAGGCCGCCCAGCAGGAGCTCGTTAAAACCGTCTGCGCCTAAACGCGCCTGGTACCACGGCTGACTCTCAAAATAAGTTTTCATCGCCTCCGTCTTAAATTCCCTTCCGTACACGGCGTAGAACTGGTTGCGCATAAGCTTCAACTCATCCCGGGTCAGGCCGATCAGGTCCGACTGATTTAGGGGACGGGTAAAGAGCTCCGGCATGATCAGGTTCCCGGCCAGGGGATAGTAAGTCCCGGCCTCCTCCATTTCCCCGCGCAGTACCACGGGTCCGCCCACCGTCCAGTCAATAGTGAAGGATCCCCCGGTCTGCCCGCCCGCCGAGTCCGTAAGCGTGTAGGTGCCGTCCGCAGCCGGGGCATCCAGCCGAAAGGTGTGCAGCGCAGAAAAAGCGTTGGAAAAATTGGGGTCCCGTTTGACAAATTCCAGCACGGGGAAATCCGGGTTTTCCGGGGTGCCGGGCGTAACGCGCAGCCTGTAGGTGAAATCGCCTGATTTGAAGTAGCTGCCGCCGATCCTCTCCGCCGTCACTTCGGACTGTGACGCGCCTGCTTTCTTCCGGCCAGCCTGTGACGCGCCGGTTTCCGCCTGATTTTGGCCTCCTGTGCCGTCAGTCTGCGTACCGGTCTCGCCCTTTCCATCCTGATTTTGGCCTCCCGTGCCGTCGTTCTGCGCCCCGGACTCGCCCGTTCCATCCTGATTTTGACCTCCCGTGCCGTCAGTCTGCGCCCCAGTCTCCCCCTTTCCCGCCGTTTCTGCCGGGCTGGACCCGGTCATATGCTCCATCCCCTGGCGTCCGCAGGCGGCCAGAAGCAGCCCCAGCGCAATCGCTGCCGGTATCATCCATGCCCTTCTGCTATTTCTCATAAGATATCCCTCCCTCTGTGTCGGTTGCTCCTTATCATTATTATAGCGGAGCGCGGGAAAAAACGTTTTAAGGTTTTCTTACAAAAAAAGGCCGGAATTCTGATGGCAGAATTCCGGTCTGAAATACCGATATGTTCGATTTTACTTAGAATTTGGACATTGCCGCCTCGTCCGCGATCACAATCACATCGCCGTGCAGCTGAAGGATGGAAGCGGGAACCTGGGGAACGATGGGGCCGCAGAGGCAGTCGTGCAGGATCTGTGCTTTGTCCGCGCCGCTGACCAGAAGCAGGATCGTTTTCGCGCTCATAATGGTCTTGATTCCCATGGTGTAAGCCTGGCGGGGAACATCGTTGACATCTGCGAAGAAACGCTTGTTGGCCTCAATGGTGCTCTCGGTCAGATCCACACAGTGCGTGGTCTTGGGGAACTCGTCGGCAGGCTCATTGAACCCGATATGGCCGTTGTGGCCCAGCCCAAGCACCTGGATATCCACGCCGCCCATGCTCTCAACCACCGCCTCGTAGCGGGCGCACTCTTTCTCGCTGTCCGGCTCGGTGCCGTCCGGGATATTGGTGTTGTTCAGATCGATGTTGATATCCTTGAACAGGTTGTTGTACATAAAATAGTAGTAGCTCTGGTCGTTATCTCTGGTCAGTCCACGGTACTCGTCGAGGTTTACGCTTTTAACCTGGGAGAAATCCAGATCGCCGTTTTTGTAGCCCTCGATCAGACGCTTGTAGGTGCCGATGGGGGTGGAACCGGTGGCCAGGCCCAGAACGCTGTCCGGTTTTAAAGTCACCTGTGCGGAAATGATGTTTGCCGCTTTTCTGCTCATGTCCTCGTAGTCTTTTGCTTTGTAGAGCTTCATAGTTTTTGCCGCCTTTCATATATATTTATTAAAATACATTGTGCCCGGATACAAAATCCCCTGATGGAAAAATGATTCTGAAAATATTTTTCTAAATTTCTTGAATACAGGATAACATTTTTCTAACATACTTTCAAGGGGGTAACGCATAAAATATTAATAAAAAGCAGAGATAGACTGCGGACCAACCGTGCGAGGAGTGAGAGTATGTCAAATTATCGGAGACTGATTTCTTACATCTACGCCTATGAGGGCGAGGTGAAGGGTAAAAATATAGGCTTTGTCAAACTGGAGTCGCGGGGCGGACAGTGCAAGCTCAGCGTCAATGTCAAAAAAGTCTATGTAGGAGGCAGTGACCTTGGGGTGTATCTGTTGGCGCCGGGCAGGGAGATCAGCCTGGGGAATATTTTTATCCGCAGCGGGGCCGGAGAGTTCCGCGCAGTAATTCCGGTGGAAAATGTAGGGGATTCCGGGATTGGAATGGATTCCTGCTATGGCCTGAGCATCCACGAGCCGTCGGACGGCTGGCGCTGCTACACCACCATCTGGGAGGATGCCGTGGCCCATGCGGCCGAGGTGGAGCTGGCGGATGTGACCTCCAAGAGCCGCCGCGACATCAGCGAGGAAGAGGAGATACATAAAAAAGCCGAGGAAATCGCCGCGGAGATGGACCGGGAAATCGCGGGCAGCCCGGAGGAAGGGCAGCCGGTGGAAGCGCAGTCCGGGTCCGGGACTTCGAAAGAGGGAAACGCGGACAAGGAAGGTGAAAACTCCGGTGCATCGGCAAATGAAGGCGGTGACGAAGCGGATGCCGGGGATGAGGATGCACAGCTTGGCGCAGCAGGAACGGATATTGATGCCGAAGAAACCGACGCCGGTATGAACACGGACACAGGGGCCGATGAAGGGGATATTAGTGCCGAAGCCGCAGATGCCTGGGCCGAAGGAGCGGGCACCGGGCCGGATGGAGCAGATATCAGAGCCGAAGCCGCGGATGCCTGGGCTGAAGGAACGGATAACGGGAACGGTGAGGCAGATCCGGAGCCCAAAGGCATGGATACCGGGTTCCGTGAAGCGGAGACTTCCGGCCTGATGATGGAGGCGGAGCTTTCCTACAGCGAAGCTGTCTCTGAAAATGCAGCGCCTCCGGCCGGTTCAGAAGCGGAAGAGCAGGACAACGGCGAAGGCGCATCTGACCGGAGTCAGGATGCCGGAGAAGTCCGGCTTCAAAACGCCGGTACGGAGAAAAATGGACGCTCAACACAAGATTACGCATATTCCAGCGGCGGCGTTCTGATTTCCCAGAACGAGACTTCCGCCGAGGTTCAAGCGAGTGCGAATGAGCCGGTCCAATCCGGCGGAAATCACTTCATGCCGGTGCGGGAATCCATTCTATACGGAGAGAACAGCGTAGCCAGAGCGGAGGAAGAAGAATACAGCATTGGCGGTGAACAGGCCGGAGCCGCTGCCAAAATCCCGGACCGCACAACCTCAGACCGAACGGCTGTGGATACGGACAATACGGAAAATGTTATGTTCCAGCGTACCGGCGGTTTCCCACCGCTGCGGGAGCCGCAGTTTTCACGTACCGGCGTTTTGAGCCCGCAGCAGAACCAGGCGGAACCGTATTCCGCCAATCAGCGCGCAGATATGCGCAGGCAGCCGGCTTCACCTGTCCCGGCAATGCAGTGGACGCAGCCGGCAGGCCGTCCGCCCCAGCCGCGTTTCCTGTCCGACGCCAAATGCGGCGTGGAACGTGGAACCGGGATAAACCAGCAGTTGATTCTGCCGGATATGCCGCCCTACAGCCGTGCCCGCTCCGCTCAGTCCGCAGGCAGGCCGCGCTCAGAGTGGCAGTCGGAAAATCCTTTGCAGACAGGTCCGGCGCCGGAAGAGATGGACTTCATCCGTCTGGAGTCTCCAACCGCCGCCCGTCCGCTTCGCCCCGGCCAGCCCATGGATCAGCAGGAGGGAATGCAACCCGGCGATGAGCCGTCGCCACAGATGGAGACCGCTCAGCCGCCTGCTCAGCAGCCCGGCGGCCAATCCGCACCGCAGCCGTCTGCTCAGCAGCCCGGCGGCCAATCCGCGCCGCAGTTGTCCGGCCAGCAGCCCGGCGGCCGTCCCATGCCGCAGCCATTCACTCAGCGGCCCGGCCGTCGCCCCATGCCGCTGCAAACAGCCCGGCAGCCCGGCGGTCAACCCGCCGCGTCGCAGTCGGCCCAGCACCCTGACCGTCAGTCCGCACCACAGCAGGCCGTGCAGCCGTCCGGCGGTCAACCTGCACCGCAGCAGGCCGTGCAGCCGTCCGCCGGTCAACCTGCATCGCAGCAGACCGCACGGCCGTCCGGCGGTCAGTCCGCACCACAGCAATCCGTGCAACCGTCCGGTGATCAATCCGCGCCGCAGCAGGCCGTACAGCCAGCCCGCCAATTCAACTCCCGGCAGCCATGGCAGCAATCCGGCAACCGGCCCGCGGCCCAGCGCCCCATGCAACCCGGAGGCCAGCCCGCCACCCAGCGCCCCATGCAACCCGGCGGCCAGCCCGCCACTCAGCGCCCCATGCAACCCGGCGGCCCGTCCGCCACTCAGCGCTCCATGCCGCCCAGCGGCCAGCCCGCCACCCAGACGCCGCAGTCTGGCCACCAACCTACGATCCGGCAGCGCTTCATGCAGTCGGCGCGCCAATCCGCGGCCAATCCGCAGCCTGACAGCCAGCCCACCGCCCAACCGATGGCTCAGCCGTCCGGCCGCCGCTCCGACACCTCCGTTTCCATGCAGCCGCAGACAGAAGCCGGCACCTACGAGGAGGTAATCGACACAATCCCGGAGAACGGCGGTACCGTCCAGGAGCCGGTAATCACCTCCGGCCGGGAAGAACTGATTCTGGGCAACCCGGAAGAACTGGAGCGTCTGGAGGAGGAGGAGCGTGAGAGCGTGGAACCCCTGCAAATATGGGAAGGATTCCGCAAGCGCTATCCGAAGATTCACGCCTTTGAGTGCGCCGGGGAATGTGAAATCCTCACGATCAAACCCCAGGACATCGGCCTGCTGCCCAGAGAGACATGGACTTATGGAAACAACAGTTTCCTGCTCCACGGCTATTACAACTACCGCTATCTGATCTTAGCCAAGGTGGACACCACCTCAGGCGGTACGCGCTACCTTTTGGGCGTGCCCGGCAACTACTACAGCAACGAAAAATACATGGCCTCCATGTTGGGCTTTCCCCATTTTGTGCTGGCGCAGAAGCAGCCCACCGGCAACGGCCGGTTCGGCTACTGGTACACAGACATCCGACTGGATAATCTGAGCTAATACGCCAAAAGGCCGGATTTCCGCCGGGGCACCGGTATGCCCCGTCTGGAAATCCGGCCTTTTTAAATCTTCCGGGAGCCTGCAAACATCCGTCCCTGTCCGCTCCCTCAGTAGTCAATCCCCCGCAGCGCCGCCTGGCCCACATAGGGTCTCACGAGCTCCGCAAACCCTTCCAGCTCCTCTTTCCCGAAACCGGAAAATACCCCCGGCTCCAGCACCTGCCCGCTTTCCGTGAAATTCTGCAGGTAATAGTTCCCGCAGCCCTGAATCCACGGCCCGATCTCCCTAAAATCCTCCTCCGTGTGCAGCCCCCGCACCACAGTGGTGCGGAACTCGTAGGGTACGCTGCCCTCCAGCAGAAACCGGATGCTCTCGTCGATGCGCTCCAACCGCATACCGTCCACACCCGCCGCGGCCGCATAATGGCTGCGCCCCGCCTTGATATCCATAGCCACGAAATCCAGCAGACCTTTCCTGCAGAAGTCCCGCAGCAGATCCGGCTTGTAGCCGTTGGTGTCCAGCTTCACCAAAAGTCCCAGCTCCCGTACGCTGCGGATGAAATCCTCCAGATCCGGCTGCAGCGTGGGCTCACCTCCGGTGATGCACACCCCCTCCAGAATGCCCTTCCGTTTTCTCAGAAAGTCCAGCACCTCCCCGGTCTCGTACTCCGCCTCCACCGTTCCCGGCAGCAGCTCGCTGTTGTGGCAGAACGGGCAGCGGAAATTGCAGCCTCCCGTAAAGACCGTGGCGGCCACATGGCCTGGGAAATCCAACAACGTCGTTTTCTGTAACCCGCAAATTTTCATCTTTTCGCTCCATTCCGGGGATATTACTTTTCAATCCCATAAAATTCCGATATAATATTCAACGTACATTTGAAATTCGCTTCCGCCCTCCGCCCGAAGCAGTTCGCCCGGAAATGGACGCGGTCCGTAATTTCAAAACACATCCTAAAGTATACCACAACCGTCCGGCCGGAACAAGACGGACAGAATTCAGAGGAATGCCATGACAACAGACGAACGCTATATGAAGGAAGCCGTCCGGCAGGCAAAAAAAGCCTCCGCTCTGGGCGAGGTGCCCATTGGCTGCGTAATCGTATATGAAGATAAAATAATCGCCCGGGGTTATAACCGGCGCATGGTGGATCAAAATGTGCTCTCCCATGCGGAGATCATCGCCATCCGCAAGGCCTGTAAAAAAATGGGAGACTGGCGGCTGGAAAACTGCACCCTGTATGTGACGCTGGAACCCTGCCCCATGTGCGCCGGGGCCATTGTCCAGGCCAGAGTGCCCCAGGTGGTAATCGGGTGTATGAATCCCAAGGCAGGCTGCGCCGGGTCGGTCCTGGACATGCTCCACGAGGACGGCTTCAACCACCAGGTGGAGACGAAAATCGGAATCCTTGGGGAAGAGTGCTCCGCCATGATGAAAGAATTTTTCCGGGCGCTGCGCGTGAAAAAACCGAAAAAGAAGCGGGGTGAACCGGCACTGTGAAAACAATCCTGATTACCGGAGCGGGCGGCTTCCTGGGCTCCCGTCTGGTCCGCCGCTTTTCCGCCGGGACGCCCGCGGACCCGCATTTCCCGCAAACAGAGCCGGACGCAGTATCTCCTTACCGCGTATATCCGCTTTCAGGCCGTGCGCCGGACATTTGTGACGCCGCCGGACTCCTGGCGCTGTTTTGTCAGGTCGGGCCGGATTACGTGATCCACTGCGCCGCGGTCTCGGATACGGGCCGCTGCGAGCGGAAGCCGGAATTTTCCTATGCGGTCAATGTAACCGGCGCGGAAAATATTGCCATGGCCTGCCGCGCCTCCGGCGCAAAGCTGATCTTCTGCAGCTCCGACCAGGTGTATTTTGACAACGTCCGCACCGCGTTTCCCGTGCCCCGCCGCGAGAGCGAAAAACTGTATCCCTCCGGCGTTTACGGGCGCCAGAAGCTGGAGGCTGAAAAGCGCTGCGCCGCCGCCTGCTCGGATACCGTCAGCCTGCGCCTGAGCTGGATGTACGACACCGGAAAGCCCGGGCCGGAAAAGCATGGAAATCTTGTCACAACCCTGCGCGGCCTCCTGGACGACCCGGACCCCGATGCGCGCCTGGCATTTCCTGTTCACGACCGCCGGTCCGTCACGGATGTGTGGGATGTGGCCGTTAACATGGAGGCAGCTCTGGACCTTACGCCCGGGGTGTACAACTTCGGAAGCCCAAATCCCCTAAACGCTTACGAGACCGCGGCCGTGTTCCTCAGCCTTCTGCGCGGCGCTTCCGGAAACAGCGGCAACAGCGGCGCGGGCGCGGACGGCCAAAATAGCGGCGCTTCCAGGAACAGCGGCAGCAGCGCCGCTGCGTCCGGCCAAAGCGCCGCCGTTTCCGGGAACGCCTGTAACCGCGTTCCGGTTGCGTCCATCCAAAACGCTTCCGATCCCCGGCTTGTACCGGACCGGCAGCGCTTTGCCTCCTGTCCGCGCAATTTGCAGATGGACCTGGAAAAGCTGTCCCTTGCCGGAATTACCTTCCCCACGGCGCAGGAAGGGTTTGTCCGGTCTCTTTCCCGATCCCGCCCTTGACAAATCATCTGCCAAAGGGTATACTTAACAGGCGAATAAGCGGGCGCGTAAACGCCCCGAGCACTCAAAATTGTCATAAAGTTTCCACGCAGCCGGGGAGATAGCGGTGCCCTGTACCTGCAATCCGCTCTAGCAGGGGTGATACCTCGCCCCGGACAGCTTACTGCGGGGCTGCCTTGTGAAAGTGGTGTTGACGTTTGGGTCTTACGCAATGGGAATCTGTGAACCGTGTCAGGGCAGGAATGCAGCAGCACTAAGCGGAACCTCTCATGTGCCGTAAGGTCGCCTGGACTGAGCTAACTACATGAGTAACGCCCGTGGTAACTGCACAAAGCGAGGTGCGTGGATTTAAAATAATGTGGGCATAGATTTGCCGGAAGTACATTTTCCGTAAGATCTATGTCCATATTTTTTGCTTGCCCCGATACTGTCTTTGCGGTATAATTACAAAATGGGTATAATAGAACCATTAACAGGATACGTTAGAAGTTATAGGAATGCGCCGTAAGGCGCAGGCGTTACGAATTAAAAGTTCCAGAGAGAAAGGAAGCGCAGATATGAGAAGAATAGGGATGCTGACCAGCGGCGGAGACTGCCAGGCACTCAACGCCACTATGCGGGGAGTCGCCAAATCACTGTATAACATGTTTGACGACGTGGAGATCATCGGCTTCGAAGACGGATATAAGGGACTCATGTATGCAGACTACAAGATTATGCAGCCGTCCGACTTTTCCGGTATTCTGACCGAGGGAGGCACCATTCTCGGCACTTCCAGACAACCCTTCAAACTGATGCGCACTCCGGACGAGAACGGACTGGACAAGGTAGAGTCCATGAAGCACACGTACCGGAAGTTAAAATTAAACTGCCTGGTGGTGCTGGGCGGCAACGGCAGCCAGAAGACGGCCAACCTCTTAAGCGAGGAAGGGCTGAACGTGGTGTCCCTGCCCAAGACCATTGACAACGACCTTTGGGGGACCGACATGACCTTCGGCTTCCAGAGCGCTGTGAATATCGCCACCAACGCCATCGACTGTATCCACACCACCGCTGCCTCCCACCGCCGCGTATTCATTGTGGAGGTGATGGGACACAAGGTGGGCTGGCTCACCCTGCACGCCGGTCTGGCCGGCGGAGCGGATATCATTCTTCTCCCCGAGATTCCCTACGATATCAACGTGGTCTGCGACGCCATCACCAAGCGCTCCAAGGCCGGCAAGCGTTTCTCCATTCTGGCGGTGGCCGAGGGCGCCATTTCCAGGGAGGAGGCCAGCATGTCCAAGAAGGAACTGAAGGCCAAGAAGCGGACTGAGATGGTATACCCGTCCGTGGCGTACGAGATCGGCGCCAGGATCACGGAGATCACCGGCAGCGAGGTCCGCGTGACGGTGCCCGGACATATGCAGCGGGGAGGCGAACCCTGTGCCTATGACCGCGTTCTCTCCACCAGACTGGGAGCCACCGCCGCGAAGATGATCGCCGACGGGGAATTCGGCTATATGGCCGCGGTGAAAAACAACGATATCGTCAAAGTGCCCCTGTCCGAGGTTGCGGGCAGACTCAAGACCGTGGATCCCAACTGCTCCATGATCAAGGAAGCCAAGATGGTGGGAATCTGCTTCGGCGACGAGTAATACTCTGAGGCGGGGCGGCCCTTCAACCGGCCGTTCCCGCGCAAATCAAGACAGCAAGGAGCGACTCACATGTCATACACGGCGTTATACCGCAAATGGCGTCCCGCCTCATTTGAGGACGTAAAGGGACAGGACCCCATCGTACAGACTCTGAAAAATCAAATCACGTCGGGACGCATCGGCCACGCCTACCTGTTCTGCGGAACCCGTGGAACCGGTAAAACCAGTATCGCGAAAATCTTCGCCCGGGCAGTTAACTGTGAGAACCCGGTGAACGGAAGCCCCTGCAACGAATGTCCGGCCTGCCGGGCCATCATCTCCGGCTCCTCCATGAACGTGGTGGAGATCGACGCCGCCTCCAACAACGGCGTGGAGAATATCCGCGATATCCGCGACCAGGTTCAGTATCCGCCCACCGACGGGCGTTACCGCGTATACATTATCGACGAGGTGCACATGCTCTCCATCGGCGCGTTTAACGCGCTGCTCAAAACGCTGGAGGAGCCCCCGTCCTATGTTATTTTTATTCTGGCGACAACGGAAGTCCACAAGATTCCGATTACTATACTGTCAAGGTGCCAGCGCTATGATTTCAAGCGGATCGCGCTGGAGACCATTGCCGGGCACCTGCGGGAGCTGACCCGGGCGGAACACATCGAGGTGGAGGACCGGGCGCTCACCTATGTGGCCAAGGCGGCCGACGGCTCCCTGAGAGACGCGCTCAGCCTGCTGGACCAGTGCGTGGCCTTCCATTACGGCAAGCTTCTGACTTACGACAACGTGCTGGAAGTCCTGGGAGCGGTGGATGCCAGCGTGTTCAGCGAGCTGTTCGGCGCAATCGTGGAGGGAAGGACGCGGGACTGCATTCTCAAGCTGGAGGAGATCGTGATCCAGGGCAGAGAGCTGGGGCAGTTCGTCACGGACTTCATCTGGTACATGCGCAATCTGCTGCTGTTTCAGAGCGCGGACGACGCCGAGGGTCTGCTGGACATGTCCACAGAAAACTTAAAACAACTGGAAGAGGACGCGAAAAAGGCGGACGGCGAGACTCTGATGCGTTACATCCGCATTTTTTCTGAATTATCCAATCAACTGCGGTATGCCAGCCAAAAACGGGTGATCGTGGAGGTGGCGCTGATCAAGCTGACGAGGCCCGCCATGGAGACCAGTCTGGACGCGGTGCTGGAGCGGCTGAATCAGCTGGAAGCCCAGGTAGAAGATCTGGAATCCCGCCCCGCCCCGCCCGCCGGGGCAATGGCCGCAGGCTACGCTGCGGTTCCCGCAGGAGCGATGGCAGCGGGGTACGCTGCGGCCCCCGGGGATGCGCAGACGGGAGATTTGGCGCAGGCCGTCCCGGGGGCGCCTGCCGCGGGATTCGGCTCTGGGATTCCCCCAGCTTCTGCGGGGGAACCGCCCCAGACCGTAGCCCTTCCCCAGGCCCAGCTGGAAGACTTAAAGCTGGTGCGCAACGAGTGGGGAAAGCTGGTCCGAAGCTTAGGCGGCGGCGCCAGGTCTTATCTGCGGGATACCGTGGTGGAGCCGGGCGGGGACAGCTGTCTGACCATCGTATTTATGGATCCCATGAACTACGACATGGGCAAGCGCCCCACCGTCATCGGACAGCTGGAGCAGCTGGTCCAGGAGAAATACAACCGTTCCATTTATTTTAAGACGCGGCTTGCGGGCCGCGGGGAGCTTCTCAACACGATCTACGTGACCGAGGAGGAGCTGGAAAGTAAAATTCATATGGATATTACATATGAGGACTGAATTGCGGTAATGTTGGAGCAATCCACAGAATATACAAACAATAAGACCAAAACGGCACACAGGACCGGTGCCGCAAAAACATCACAGGAGGAATACACACCATGGCAAAACGTGGCGGATTTCCGGGCGGTATGCCCGGCAATATGAACAATCTGATGAAGCAGGCGCAGCGCATGCAGCGCCAGATGGAGGAGACCACCAAGGAGCTGGAGACTAAGGAGTACACGGCGGCTTCCGGCGGCGGCGCGGTGAGCGTTACCGTCAACGGCAAGAAGGAGGTCGTCTCCGTAAAGCTTTCCGAGGAGGTAGTGGACCCCGACGACATCGAGATGCTGGAAGATCTGATCGTGGCGGCGACCAACGAGGCGTTCCGCCAGATGGAGGCTGAGAGCGCGGAGGCCATGTCCAAGCTGACCGGCGGACTGGGCGGCGCGTTAGGCGGAGGTTTCCCCTTCTAATGGATTACTACAGCAGCCAGATCACAAAATTAATTGAAGAATTGTCAAAATTACCGGGGGTGGGCGCCAAATCAGCCCAGCGCCTGGCATTTCATATCATCAATATGCCGCGGGAGCAGGTGGATGAGCTGGCCAGGTCCATGACCGACGCCAAGAACAACGTCCGCTACTGCAAGGAGTGCTTCACGCTCACGGACCGGGAGCTCTGTCCCATCTGCAGCAGCGACAAGCGCAACCACAAGGAGATAATGGTGGTGGAGAACACCAGGGATCTGGCTGCCTACGAGAAAACCGGTAAGTACGATGGAGTGTACCACGTGCTCCATGGAGCCATCTCTCCCATGCTGGGGATTGGCCCTAATGATATTAAACTGAAGGAATTGATGCAGCGGCTTCAATCCGATGTTGAAGAAGTCATCATTGCAACCAATTCGAGCCTGGAGGGCGAGACCACAGCCATGTACATCAGCAAGCTGATCAAGCCTACAGGGGTGAAGGTCACCCGGATCGCCAGCGGCGTTCCCGTGGGCGGCGACCTGGAATACATAGATGAAGTAACGCTTCTTCGGGCGTTGGAAGGCAGGACTGAACTATAGGGTGTGTCTGGCCGATCACAGATTCCCATGCCGGGAAATAGCAATAGGGAGATGCAAAAGATGGATAAGTACGAGTTTAACATTAAGGTGGAACAGATTAAAAAGTTGGTGAATAAAGGCGACTATGAGACCGCGATGAAAATTACGGACACCGTTGACTGGAGACGTGTCCGCAATGTGAGCATCCTGTCCATGGTGGCAACCATCTACGAGAAAAATGAGGATTACCAGGAAGCGAAGGATATCCTTCTGCTGGCGTTTGAGCGGGCGCCCATCGGCAAGCGTCTGCTGTACAAGCTGGCTGATTTGGCGATCAAAGAAGGCAATGTCGGCGAGGCGGAGGATTATTACCGGGAATTCTGCGACCTGGCTCCCGACGATCCCAGACAATATCTGCTCCGCTACATGATTCTCGGAGCCAAGGGCGCGCCGCCCCAGCAGCTGATCCATACCCTGGAGCAATACTGCAATGTGGAATTAGATGAAAAGTGGCTGTATGAGCTGGCTACTTTGTATAATGAGGTGGGCATGTCGGATCTCTGCGTGCGCACCTGTGATAAGATTATGCTGATGTTCGGCCTGGGTAAATATGTGGACAAGGCCATGGAGTTAAAGATTCAGCACGCTCCCCTGACCAAGTATCAGATGGATCTGGAGGAGAACCGGGACAAATACGAGGCGCGGCTGCGGGCCGTGGAACAGGGCTACGAGGCGCCGTCCGCCGCCTATGACTACGACGTGCCTCCGGCCGGCCGCCCCGTGCCGGTGCCGGTCCAGCGCGCCGCGGTGGAACCGCCCCAGGAGGATCCCTATGACGAGGAGCCCGTCTACGGAGAGCGCCAGCCGTACCGTCCTTACCGCAGCAACCGGGAGGAACCGGCTTATCAGGAGGAGCCTGCCTATGGGGAGGATTCCGTCTATGGGGATGAACCTGCTTACGCGGAGGATTCCGCCTATGGGGACGCCCCCGCTTATGGGCAGGATTCCGCCTACGGGGACGACCCCGCTTACGCACAGGAATCCGGCTATGGAGACGACTCCGCTTACGCACAGGAATCCGGCTATGGAGACGACTCCGCTTACGCGCGGGAATCCGGTTATGGGGAAGGCTCTGTTTATGCCCAGGACCCTGCCTATGGGGAGGATCCCGCTTACGCAGAAGACCCGGCTTATGGGGAAGGCCCCGCATATGCGCAGGACCCTGCCTATGCGGAAGAGCCCGCCTACGCCGGAGATCCCGGATACCGGGAGGACGGCGGTTACGGCGCCGGGGAGCCGGATTCAGCCGACGGATATTACGGGGAGCAGCCTGAGGCCCCCTACACCGGAGACCAGGGATATACGCCCTACGAGGCGCAGGAAGGACTGAGCGGGGAGGACCCCCGGGTCTATGAGGAGGCGTACGGGCCTGAGGAGGAATCTCAGGTGGAGACGGAATCCGAAATGGGGTACGCCGGAGGGGCCGGTGCGGAGGAGTCCGGCTGGCCGGAGGAGAAGGAGACGCTGACCCAGGAAGCGCTGGCGGCCAGAGTTCATGAGGCCGAAGTGCAGGCCAGCCTTGCCCGGGAGCTGTCGCGGTTGTCCGGCGCGGAATTCTCGGAGGAATCCCGCCAGGCGCAGACCAGAGTGTTAAAAGATCTGCGCAGCCTGAAGACGGACGACGGAGTCGACGACTATGCGCCGGTTGCAGCCCGTGTTTCCAACCATCTGATGATTGAATCCGAGGATCCCGACGAAGGCCTTGCCCTGGCCATCGACACCCTGAAAAAGGTTCACCGGGAGTTGGGAATCAAGAATCAGGCGGCCAAGATCACCGGCGAGAAGCTTAACCAGAAGGGCGTTCTGGCCCTGGCGGACAAGCTCACAGGCAAAGACCTGATTATCGAGTATGCGGGCGATATGAGCGACGAGATGCTCCAGGAGCTGGACCTGCTCATGGCCCGGGATGAAACCGGAATGAACGTGGTGATGATCGACAACCGGGAACAGCTGGAAGCCATTCACCGCCAGTATCCGGGCCTTGCAAAACGTTTTGAGTGCATCGGTGAGGCCCCCGGAGCGCCCGCTCCCAATGCGGAAAAGCCCGCGGCGTCTGCCCCGGCCGCCAAGGCTGCCCCTGTGCCCAAAGTAGTTGCGGCGGAGCCGAAAGCGACGGCTGCAAAAGCCCCTGCGAGTCCGGCCGCCCCGGTGAAAATGCCGTCCGCAAAGCCAAAGTCTCCGGTACTCAAGGCTCCCGTTCCCCCGGCCGCAGAAAAAGCGCCGGCGCGTCCCACGGTGGTAAAACAGGAACCGGTGTATGAGGACGAGTATGAGGATCGGTATCAGCCTGAGGACTATGAGGAGCCATATGAATCCGACGGCTACGACGAGCCTGAGGAGGATATTCCGGCCCCCAAAACGCCCCCTGTGCCGAAGCGCAAGGTGCCTGAGAAAGCGCCCGCGGCCCGCATCGAGGATGAGCCTGAGGAGGCCTATGAGGATGACGGGGAGGAGATGGACATTGACGAGTTCGCCCAGTATGCCTGCCAGTATGCCGGCGAGATCGACTGCAGTATTTCCGGAAAGAGCATGCTCGCCCTCTATGAGCGCATTGAGATCATGGAGGAGGACGGCATCCCGCTGACGCGGGCCAACGCGGAGGAGTTGATCGAGGAAGCAGCCGACAAGGCGGAGCGCCCCTCCTTAGGCAAGCGCGTAAAGGGGATCTTCTCGTCCAAATACGATAAGGACGGGCTGTTGATCCTGAAAGAGGAACACTTCATATGATAAAGAAGCCCCGGAAGACTGAATTTCAGTGAACTTCCGGGGATACTTAATTAAAAACAAGAGAGGCAGAATTACTATGAAAGCGATTCAGATTGTTGCGTTTGACCTTGACGGAACGCTGCTGGACAGTGACAAGAACATATCCGAGCGGAATATCCGCGCGCTGGCCCGCTGCGCTGAGAAGGGAATCTACGTCGTGCCCACCACCGGGCGGCCCACGGACGGCGTGCCGAAGCGCATCCGGGAACTGCCGGGAGTCCGGTATGCGATCACCACAAACGGAGGGGCCATTGTGGATCTTGAGACCGGCGAACAGCTGATGTCGTGCACCCTATCCCCGGAAAAAGCCGTTGAACTGCTGGAAATCACCAGGGAATTCGACGTTATGGCCGACCCATACATCGGCGGCCGCGCGGTAACGGAGGAACGCTGCATGGCCCGGCTGCACCATTACGGGCTGAGCGAGGCGATGCAGACCATGGTACACGATACCCGGGATGTGGTTTCCGACGTGGTGGAATATGTGAGTCAGGTCGGCAAGGGCGTGGAGAAAATCAATATCTTTTTCGCGGATATCGCGGACCGCGCGCCGCTGCGCTGCCGCCTTGAGCGGGAGTCCGGCATTGCGATCACAGCTGCCATGGTCAATAATCTGGAACTGAACGATGAAAATGCGACCAAGGGCAATGGGCTGATGTGGCTGGCCGATTATCTGGGCGTCGACCGGGAAGCCACCATGGCCATCGGGGACGGCGAGAACGATGTGTCCATGATCCGGATGGCCGGAGTGGGCGTCGCCATGGACAATGCCCTGGATCTGGTAAAACAATATGCGGATGAGATTACCCTGACCAATGATGAGGACGGGGTTGCCGCTGTTATTGAGCGGCTGATCGGTTAGGACAGCAGGGAAACGGAACATAACAGACAGAAAGAGACGGTAAGATGAGTTTAGAACATTGGCTGCCCATTGCGGTAGGCGTATTTTTAGTCAGCATGATGCTGTACGGACATTACAGAGGATTTCTGCGCCAGTGCGTATCCATCGGCGCCCTGGTGATCACCATCCTGGCGGTCCGCTTTGCCACTCCGTATGTGACTTCCTTCCTAAAGGAGAATACCCAGGTGCGGCAGGCGGTGGCAGAGATGATGGTAAAAGCCTCCGGTCTGGAGGAGTACCAGGCAGAACAGCAGGACACCCCGGCATTTCAGCGTATAGCCATCGAAAATCTGAAGCTTCCTCAATCCATGAAGGATGCACTGATTGAGAATAATAACAGCGAGGTGTACAATCTGTTGGGGGTGGATCATTTTATTGAATATGTTAGCGCCTATCTGGCCGGGATTCTGATCAATGCGGCGGCGTCTGTCCTGATGTTCCTGCTGACATTTTTGCTGATCCAGCTTCTGGTGCGCTGGCTGGATCTGCTGGCCCGTCTGCCGATCATCTCGGGGTTGAACAAAATTGCCGGCGCACTCCTGGGGCTTGCCCATGGACTGCTGCTTCTGTGGGTGGCCTGCTTGCTCCTGGATCTGTTTTCCGCCACGCCGCTAGGAAGCGCGCTCATGGAGCAGGTGGAGGAGAGCAGTTGGCTGACCTTTCTGTATCAGTACAATCTGTTGGGATTCCTGTTGCGGGGGATTTTAAACAGCATTCTTTAGCAGAAATTTCATATACTATATATGCAATTAATTCAATTTCCCGGTGGACGCGCGAAAAAGTGTTGCCGGGATTATTTTTTTACAACCACTAAATATAGAAGAAACCAAGAAAATCGAGCATATTTAGTGTTTCGGTAGGAAATTAAAAAATTGTTTAAAAAAATGGCACAAATTCCCTTGACATATTTTCGATATGATGCTATATTAAAGTTCCACTGCGAAAGCAGGGGGATAACCTCGAAAAAAGAAGATCAAACAGAACTTCAAAAAAAGGTTAAAAAGTTGTTGACAGATACAGCCGGATATGATAAGATATCAAAGTTGCTGTTGAAGCCAAAACAACAAAAACAAAAAAGTTTTTAAAAAAGTTGTTGACAAACGCTAGCGAGTGTGCTAAGATATAAAAGTTGCTGCTAACGAAGAACAACAACAGAGAACCTTGAAAATCAAAGATTGAACAGTATGTAAAACCCTGAAAATTCTA
>PVML01018642.1_pt1 | contig 50076 bp, 68 predicted proteins | sample 1853371 | NCBI WGS metagenome assembly PVML01 (sample SAMN08533508, study PRJNA380276) | Human gut metagenome, whole genome shotgun sequencing project. | isolation source: participant 1, chromium library | host: Homo sapiens | collected 2017 | reverse complement strand
CCTGTGACCCTCTGCTTGTAAGGCAGATGCTCTCCCAGCTGAGCTAAGACCCCGTATCCGGTGTGTCGCTTGTTTGTTTTTTGTCTCACTCGCGACTGCTTGTACAGTATATGATAAATTGTGGTAATTGTCAACACTTTTTTGAATTTTTTTTAAAAAAGTTTTTTTGCCCTTATTTTTGCTGGTTTTCCGGCATTTTCAGAGATGGGAGAGCATTTATTTTTTCGATATTTTATAGAAAATTTTTTAATGGTTTATATTCATTTGGGGGCGGGCGTGGTATACTTATTCCAGAGTAGATGCTGCCATCGGCGGACGGGCGCAGGCTTGTGCTTTCCGCTGTGTGGACGAAAGGAAAGGACCCTACGCCCCTATGTACTATTTTATTGTAAATCCCAGTGCAGGCTCCGGCAGAGGCAGGAGAGTGTGGAAAGCCATTGCCTGCTATATGGATCTGCACAATATTGAATATGAAGCGGTACTTACCGGCAGCGTCGGTGATGCGAGGATTGCTGCCAGAGAACTGACGGAGAAGAAACGCCAGCCAGGCCTGTTGATCGTGGTCGGCGGAAGCGGAACGGTCAATGAGGTTCTTGATGGAGCTGTCCTTCATGGGATTTTTGATCTGGGTTATATTCCGGCAGGCACGGGAAATGATTTATCCCGCTGTCTCCACATTCCCAAACGTACCGTACGCTGTCTGAAAAAACAGCTGTATCCCAGACATTTTTCAATGGTAGATTACGGGGTGCTCTCTCTTGGTTCCAGTGAGATTTCTCATCGGAGATTTATGGTAAGCGCCGGTATGGGATTTGATGCTGCTGTGTGTTGTGCGGCATCCGCTTCCAGGCTGCGGGGCATTATGGGGCGGCTGGGTCTTGGAAAACTTTTTTGTTTTCTTCTTGGACTCTGCCAGGCGGCAGGATGCCGGTCCAGCCGGGGATATATCCTTTTGGATGGTGTAAAAAAAGTGGAATTTAATCATATCCTGTTTATATCCTGTCACATTCAGCCATCAGAGGGAGGCGGTTTTGTTTTTGCTCCCAGAGCAGACGGAAGCGACGGCAGGATGAATGTCTGTGTGGTAAGCCATTCTTCCAGAAAACGGCTGATCCCTGTGATGCTGCAGGCTTTGACCGGCCGTTTTAAGAAGCATAAGGGAGCACGGATGTTTGAATGCAGAGAGGTTTCCATTCACACAGACGCCCCTCTTCCCATTCATGTGGATGGAGAATTCTGCGGTACTCAGACAGACCTGCGGGCAGAGTGCATTTCGCGGCAGATCCGAATGGGGATATAATACGGCTGTTCCGGCCGGTAATATGAACTGTTAAAAAGAATTGTGATCAAAAGAACGAAATAGAGGAGACAGAAACATGAGAATCGGACAAGGCTATGATGTTCACAGGCTCACAGAGGGCCGTAAGCTTATTCTGGGAGGCGTGGAGATACCTTATGAAAAGGGGCTTTTAGGCCATTCGGATGCAGATGTGCTGATCCATGCCGTGATGGATGCGCTCTTAGGGGCAGCGGCTCTGGGAGATATCGGACAGCATTTTCCGGATACAGATCCTGCTTATAAGGGGATTTCCAGCATAGAGCTTCTGGGTAAGGTAGGTGCACTTTTGGAGGAAAAGGGCTATGTGATTGAAAATATTGATGCTACGATCATCGCTCAGAGGCCAAAGCTGGCCTCCTACCGTCCTCAGATGGAAGAGAATATTGCAGAGGCCCTTCATCTGGATCCGTCCAGAGTCAGCGTAAAAGCCACTACAGAGGAGGGGCTGGGATTTACGGGAAGCGGAGAGGGAATTGCTTCTCAGGCAATTACATTATTGACGGAAACAGCGGATTACTGCTATGATAATAAAATAATGACAGAAGGCTGTCCGGGCTGCTCAGGCTGCGGCTGCGAGCAGAAGTGAACAGTGTTTCTGAATGATCATAAGCGAGGAGAAATCGTATGAAAATATTTAATACATTAACCAGGAGAAAAGAAGAATTTAAGCCGATTACACCGGGAGAGGTGAAAATGTATGTGTGCGGCCCTACGGTATACAATCTGATCCATATCGGAAATGCCCGTCCCATGATCATGTTTGACACTGTGCGCCGGTATTTTGAATACAAGGGATATAAGGTGAAATTTGTTTCCAACTTTACGGATGTGGACGACAAAATCATCAAAAAGGCCAATGAAGAAGGCGTAGATGCCCATATTATTTCCGAGCGCTATATTGCAGAGTGCAAAAAGGATATGAAGGATATGAATGTGGAGCCTGCTACGGTACATCCGCAGGCAACTCAGGAGATTCAGGGAATGATCAATATGATCCAGACCCTGATCGACAAGGGACACGCCTATGTGGCAGAGGACGGCACGGTGTACTTTAAGACGCGTTCCTTTGCAGAATACGGCAAGCTGTCCCACAAAAACCTAGATGAGCTTCAGTCTGGCTTTCGTGAGATTAAGGTAACGGGTGAAGAAGGCAAGGAAGACCCTAATGATTTTGTGCTCTGGAAGCCCAAGAAAGAGGGAGAGCCTTACTGGGAGTCTCCATGGTGCCAGGGCCGTCCGGGCTGGCATATTGAGTGCTCTGTGATGGCAAAGCGCTATCTGGGAGATTCCATTGATATCCATGCAGGGGGCGAGGATCTGATCTTCCCTCACCATGAAAATGAAATTGCACAGAGTGAGTGCGCCAATGATAAGCTCTTTGCCGCATACTGGATGCACAACGGCTTTTTAAATATTGATAATAAGAAGATGTCCAAATCCCTTGGGAATTTCTTCACTGTCCGGGATATTGCGGAGAAATATGATCTGCAGGTACTGCGTTTCTTCATGCTCAGCGCCCATTACCGCAGTCCTCTTAATTTCAGTGCCGAGCTGATGGAGGCTTCCAAAAACGGCCTGGAACGCATTATGACCTGCATGGATAAGCTGCGGGAACTGAAGGCAAAGGCTCAGGCCGGTGATATGACAGCAGCCGAGACAGAGAAAATGGCAGAGGCTGACAGGCTCAGAGAGAAATTTGAGGCTGCCATGGAGGATGATTTTAATACGGCGGATGCGGTTTCCGCTGTGTTTGAGCTGGTAAAGCTTGCTAACTCTACAGCAGATGCTGATTCCACCGCAGCTTATGTAAAGGGCCTTGAAGATCTGATTTCACGTCTGTGCGAGGTGCTTGGTATTATCACAGAGCGGAAGACAGAGGTGCTGGACGAGGAGATCGAAGCCATGATCGCAGCCAGACAGCAGGCCAGAAAAGAGAAAAACTTTGCTCTTGCCGATGAGATCCGCGGAAAGCTTCTGGATATGGGAATCGTGCTGGAGGATACCAGAGAGGGCGTAAAGTGGAAGAGAGCATAACATTAAAGGACTTCCTTGCATACTATAAAAAGACCATGAGACTGGAACCGGTAGATGCCGGTTCCTATTCTCCGTTGGTTCTTGCTTACATTGGAGATGCGGTGTATGAGGTGATGATCCGCGCCAGAGTAATTAACCGTGGAAGTATGCAGGTAAATAAGATGCATAAACGAAGCGCGATGCTGGTAAACGCAGGCACGCAGGCACAGCTTATCCGCTCCATTGAAGAGGAGCTTACGCCTCAGGAGCACGCGGTCTATAAACGGGGGCGCAATGCCAAATCCGTTACCATGGCAAAACACGCTACTATGGCAGATTACCGTACTGCTACAGGCATGGAGGCTTTGGTGGGCTGGCTGTTTCTGGAAGAGAGATTTGAGCGTCTTGCAGAGTTGATCAGCCTGGGGCTTGAAAAAATAGGAGCCTTTGAGGAAATATAAAGGAGAAACATTTCATGAGATACGAAGAACTGACCATCGAGGGACGCAATGCAGTGCTGGAGGCCTTTCGTTCCGGAAAGACCATTGACAAGCTGTTTGTGCTGGACGGCTGCCAGGACGGCCCGGTGCGCACCATCGTAAGGGAAGCGAAAAAACACGACACAATTATCAACTATGTGGCTAAGGAGCGTCTGGATCAGCTTTCTGAGACGGGAAAGCATCAGGGAGTGATCGCTTATGCGGCTGCCTATGAATACGCCCAGGTGGAGGATATGCTTAAGCTGGCAGAGGAAAAAGGAGAGCCGCCCTTTTTGTTTTTGCTGGATGGCATTGAGGATCCCCATAATTTGGGAGCGATTATCCGTACAGCCAATCTGGCTGGTGCTCACGGCGTCATTATCCCAAAGCGCAGGGCAGTGGGGCTGACTGCCACGGTGGCCAAGACTTCAGCCGGTGCGCTTAATTATACCCCTGTGGCAAAGGTGACGAACCTTACCGCAGTGATGGAGGATCTTAAGAAAAAGGGGCTGTGGTTTGTCTGCGCCGATATGGGCGGGGACGTGATGTACCGCATGAATCTTACAGGCCCCATCGGCCTTGTGATCGGAAATGAAGGCGAGGGCGTCAGCAAGCTGGTTCGGGAGCACTGTGATATGACAGCTTCCATTCCCATGAAGGGAGATATTGATTCGTTAAATGCCTCTGTGGCAGCAGGTGTTCTGGCCTATGAGATTGTCCGCCAGAGGCTGGCAAAATAGCAGTTTGGAAAGAGGAAGAAAGAATGGAGAGAATCCGAAAAAACAGAAGAAACATTTCCGGGGCAGCGGTTCTGACAGCCGCTGTGGTAGGTGTCTGTGGCCTTTTTGGAGCATTTCCGGCAAAAGCGTCTCAGACAGCAGTGATCGAGGATACACAGGTGCCGCTGTATGATAAGCCTGCCGGAAGCTATGTGCGTACTCCCATTGCTTCCGGTGTGACGGTATATAAAAATGATAAGGCCACTCTGGATGCGTCCAATACATCTGAGGGCTATCTAATGGTGAAATATACCGGCAGTGTAGGAAAAATTAAGGTTCAGATTTCCAAAAACGGTTCAGAAACATATACATATGATTTAAATAACAGCGGTGTTTATGAAGTTTTTCCTCTTTCGGAGGGAAACGGCTCCTATCAGGTAAAGGTGTTTGAAAATATTCAGGGGAATCAGTATTCCCAGGCCTTCAGCCAGAATCTGGACGTATCCATTTCCAATCCCTTCGGTCCTTTTTTGTATCCCAACCAGTATGTGAATTTTAATTCTGCCAGTGCGGCAGTTCAAAAGGGAGCAGAGCTTTCGGCAGGCGTTACAGATCAGCTTGGCGTGGTATCGGCTGTTTACAACTATGTGGTTAAGAATCTGACTTATGATACGGCAAAGGCCAGTTCCGTACAGTCCGGCTATCTTCCCAATGTGGATCTGGTGCTGGCCCAGAAAAAAGGAATCTGCTTTGACTATGCGGCTCTTATGACGGCCATGCTCCGTTCTCAGGACATTCCCACCAAGCTGGTGGTGGGATATACAGGAAACCTGTATCACGCCTGGATCAATGTATATCTGGAAGGCCAGGGCTGGGTGGACAATATCATTTATTTTGACGGAACCAGCTGGAAATTGATGGATCCGACCTTTGCATCCTCCGGCAACCAGAGCCAGGAGATTATGCAGTATATAGGAAACGGAGCCAATTACCAGGCGAAATACAGCTATTAGTCAGGAGGACAGAGAAAATGGAAAAACAGGGGGAGAAATACGATCGGTATTCCTATGAGGAGCTGTCCGCCTTCTGCTTACAGATTGCCCTTTTGCTGGAGGCGGCTGTGCCTTTGGAGGAAGGGCTGACGATCATGGCAGAGGATGCGGCAGAGGAAAAAGAAAAGGCCATGCTTCTTTATATGGCAGAGGGCGCAGAACTTGGAGATCCTTTCTTTAAGGTGCTGGAGGATACAGGCGTGTTTCCCCCCTATATCGTCCGTATGGCCAGACTGGGGCAGCAGACAGGTACGCTGGATCAGATGATGAAATCCCTTTCTGATTATTATGAGAAAGAAGCCAGGCTTTTAAAGGCGGTAAAAAATGCGGCCACTTATCCCGCAATGATGATTCTCATGCTGTTAGTGGTTCTATTCGTGCTTTTTACAAAGGTAATGCCGGTGTTTTCAAGGGTATATGAGCAGCTGGGAGCCAGCCTTCCGCCTGCGGCTGCAGCAGCAATCCGTCTGGGAGGCATTTTAAGCGGCGCAGCATTGGTTCTGGCAGCTGTAACTGGTGCAGCTGCGGCCGTGATATGGATTGCTGCCCGTTTCGGAAAGCGTTTTTCACTGGTGGAAAAGGGCGTCGCAGCAGTAAAAAACCGCAGCCGTATTGCCAGAGCAGTTGCGCTGCGCCGCTTTACCTCTGTGCTGGCTCTGACCTTAAAGAGCGGGCTGGAACTGGAAAAGAGTATGGAATTAGCCAAAGAGCTGGCTGAAAATGAAACAGTGGCCGGTCAGATCGATGACTGCTCCAGACGTCTGGAAGAGGGAGAAAGCTACTATGACGCCATGAAGGCAGCAGGGCTTTTTTCCGGTTTTTATATTCAGATGATTAAGGTGGGAAGCCGCAGCGGCCATCTGGATCAGGTAATGGAGGAAATTTCCGGGGATTATGAGGAAATGGCGGATTCTGCCATTGACGGAATGATCGCCCGGTTTGAGCCTACGATCGTAGCTGTGCTGGCTGTATCAGTGGGACTGGTGCTGCTTTCCGTGATGCTGCCTCTGGTAGGCGTGCTTTCTGCAATCGGTTAGGAGGAGCTGGATATGAGAGTAAAACGCGGGCAGGACCGAAGAGGACGGGGCCTTGCGGGCATGATCGGCTCGATGCTCCTTATGATGGCAGCAATCCTGTTTTTTACCCTGTTCTCTGTACAGTTTGGAGAGAGGACCACAGCCGGAGATCAGGAAACCCTGAAAAAGGCCGTAGCAAGAGCAAGCGTGCAGTGCTATGCCATTGAGGGGAGATATCCGCCAAGTATCGAGTATCTGGAGGAGCATTACGGGGTAATGATCAACCGGAAAAAATACAATGTGTTTTATGATGGCTTTGCCTCCAATGTGATGCCGGATATCACAGTAGTGCCTGTTATGGAATAGGAGGGAAACGTATGGAGCGGAAAACGGGGAAAAGAGGTCAGCTGATGGGCGGCCTTTTTACCATGCTGCTGTTTCTGGTATTTATTTTAAGCGCTCTTTTTACCGTGCTGACAGGAAGCCGCGTGTATGAAAATATCACTGCCAGAAGCGATAAAAATTTCAGCAGCTCCACTGCCTTAAGCTATATAGCAAATAAGGTACGTCAGGGAGACCGTGCCGGGATGACAGACATAAAAGAAATAGAAGGAACACAGGTACTGGAGCTTCGCCAGCAGATTGGCGGGACAGATTATGTGACCTGGATTTACTGGCTGGACGGCAGTATCAGGGAGCTTTTTACTGATACCGGCAGCGGCCTTGGACTGGAGGATGGTCTGGAAATTTTGGAATGTGAAGGACTGTCTTTTTCCAGAGAGGGAAATGTTCTCCATATCCGTACGGAAGGGGAGAACGGGGGAACTCTGTCTCTTTCTCTTAGAAGCGGCAGTCTGGCTGAAAATCCTGTTTTTGGTGAGTCGGAAAGCGGGGGGATAGAAGGATGAACAGAAGAAGCGGGTTCGGTTCAGAACCGTTTTTGATGGAGATGCTGGCAGTCGTCGGTTTTTTTATTGTCTGTGCCTCCATCTGTGTTTCCGTATTTGCAGGAGCAGACCGGTTGAGCCGGAAGGCAGATGATCTGAATCATGCTGTGCTTGCGGCCCAGAGCCTGATGGAAGAGCTGAAATCCGGGAAACGAGAGGAAGAGCTTCAGACGGTCTGGGATAAGGACTGGAAGGCATATACGCAAAGGGAGGCGGCAGAGTCAGGAGCTGTTTTGGCCTATGAGGCAGAGATCACAGTAGAAATGGATGATTCTATGAAGCAGATCCGGGTGGATGTGACAAAAGGGGATAAAGAAACAGACGGTACTGTGATCTACAGCCTGGAAGGCAGCCAGTATGAGCCTTGAAAAAAGAAGCGGGAGGAAATAAGCCATGGCGGAACAAACATCCAGAAATAAAGTGAATATAGGGCTGTCATCGCTGATCCTGATCTTTATCGTGCTTTGTCTGTCTACCTTCGGCCTTCTTTCTTTAAGCAGTGCCAGAGGCGATCTGGAGCTGGCAGAGAGGGGCGCTCAGGCTGCAAAGGAATTTTATGAAGCAGATTCCAAAGGACAGCAGTGGCTGGCTGGATCAGACCGGATGCTGCAGCAGATGGCAGGGCGGTCTTTAGAGGAAAAGTTGGAGGCTCTGGCGGCCAAGCCGGGAAATGGTTATGATGAGCAGACCGGCCTTATTTTTACAGAAATTCCCATGGAGCGGGGAGAGTCCCTGCACATTGATCTGGAGTTAAAAGAGGGGGACAAACGGTATGAGATCCGGTCCTGGTATGTATATGACAGCGGTGAATATGAAATTGATGATACAGTGAAGGTCTGGGACGGCAAAGATCGTTCGGGTACATAATAAGGAGGAAACGATATGAAGGTAATGGAGCTTCTTACAGCGGCAGTGGAGCAGGAGGCAGCTGATATCTTTTTGATACCGGGCCGTCCTTTTTCCTATAAGATTGGCGGCAGGATTATCTGCGAGGGAACAGAGAAGATCATGCCGGATGAAATGGACGATATGATCCGTCAGATCTATGAGCTGGCCGGCGGCCGGAGCGAAGAACGTGTATTAAATGAGGGAGATGATGATTTTTCCTTTGCAGTACCGGGGGTATCGCGTTTCCGCGCCAATATTTTCCGTCAGAGAGGTTCTCTGGCCGGCGTTATCCGTGTTGTGCGATTTGAGCTTCCGGATGCGGATGCGCTGCATCTTCCAAAGGAGATTATGGATGTTTCAAGGATGACGAAGGGAATGGTGCTGGTTACAGGGCCGGCGGGAAGCGGCAAAAGCACCACGCTGGCCTGTATCATTGACGCCATTAACGAGTCAAGAGAAGCACATGTGATTACCCTGGAAGATCCCATTGAGTATCTTCACCGCCACAAAAAGAGCGTAGTAACGCAGCGTGAGATCGCTACGGATACAAGCAGCTATGTAACCGGCCTGAGAGCTTCTCTGCGTCAGGCTCCGGATGTGATCCTGCTGGGAGAAATGCGTGACTATGAGACTATCAGCATCGCAATGACGGCTGCAGAGACAGGCCATCTGATCTTGTCTACCCTTCATACCATCGGCGCGGCCAATACCATTGACCGTGTCATTGACGCTTTTCCTCCGGCTCAGCAGCAGCAGATCCGCACCCAGCTTTCCATGGTTTTAAATGCGGTCATTTCCCAGCAGCTAGTACCTACTGTAGATGGAGGCGTACAGCCTGTTTTTGAGATCATGTTTTTAAATAATGCGATCCGCAATATGATCCGCGAATCCAAAATCCATCAGATTGACGGCATTATCGCCACTTCTCAGGAGGAGGGAATGATTTCCATGGACAACAGCCTGATCCGCCTGTTCCGCCAGGGAGTTATAAGCAGGGAAACGGCTGTGACCTACAGCAGCAACGGAGAACTAATGGAACGAAAGCTGTCCAGATAAGCATAAAATCATTATGAAAAGGAGATACCATTTATTGAATGAGGTATCTTCTTTTTTAAATCTGGAAAGGAGCTTTGCATGAGGTCGGATAAAAGAAAAGTGGCAGTTGTCGGAACGGGAATGGTGGGTATGAGTTATGCTTACAGTCTTTTAAACCAGTCTGTCTGCGATGAATTAACGCTGATCGATATCAACAAGACAAGGGCGGAGGGAGAAGCCATGGATTTAAACCACGGGCTTGCGTTTGCAGCTTCCAATATGAAAATATCAGCAGGAAATTATGAGGACTGCCGTGATGCAGATATTGTTGTCATAGCGGCGGGAGTGGCCCAGAAGCCGGGAGAAAGCCGTCTGGATCTTTTAAGGCGAAATACAGAGGTCTTCCGTTCGATTATAGAACCCGTGATTTCCTCTGGCTTTAACGGTATCTTTCTGGTGGCTACCAATCCGGTGGATATTATGACAAGGATTACCTGTGTACTGTCGGGATTTAATCCCGGAAGGGTTCTGGGAAGCGGAACGGCTCTTGATACGGCACGTCTTAGGTATCTGGTGGGAGGATATTTGAGGGTTGATCCCAGAAATGTCCATGCGTATGTAATGGGAGAGCATGGAGACAGCGAATTTGTTCCCTGGAGTCAGGCCTTTCTTGCAACCAAGCCTATTTTAGAGTTGGGAAAAAATGGGGAAAATGAGTTGAGAAGCTGTCTGGATCATATTGAAGAAGAGGTGCGGACGGCAGCATATCGGATTATCGAGGCAAAACAGGCCACCTATTACGGCATTGGAATGGCTCTTACCAGAATTACCAAGGCTATTTTGGGAGATGAGCACAGTGTCCTTACCGTATCTGCTATGCTTCGGGGAGATTACGGTCAGAGAGACATCTATACAGGCGTTCCCTGCATCATCAATCAAAATGGAGTCCAGCGTGTTTTGGAGCTTTCATTGTCGGAACAGGAGATGGAAAAGTTTGGGAAATCCTGTAAAACCCTGAGGGAAAGTTTTGAGGGGATTGTGTGAGCAAAGCAGGCCGCGGCATATGCAGCGTTTGGGAAGGGCATACCTGTACAATATGGAATATTTATGTTATTGTATAGAGGTATCAACATCATTGTCTTCCCATAAAGAAAGGATGGTTTTATGCCATTATTGAAAGAACGGTATACCTCAAAGGATTACTGGGCGCTGCCTGAAGGATGTCGGTCTGAACTGATTGACGGACAGCTCTATGATATGGCTCCGCCAAGCAGGATTCATCAGGAGATTGTTTCCGGTATTCTCTATCTTTTAAAAAAACATATTGAATCAAAAAAGGGCGGCTGTAAGGTCTATCCCGCTCCATTTGCAGTTAATCTGGACGCTGATGATAAAAACTGGGTGGAACCGGATATTTCCGTCATCTGTGATCCCGACAAGCTGACAGACCGCGGATGTTCTGGAGCTCCTGACTTTATCGTAGAAGTAGTATCGCCCGGAAGCCGTCGGATGGATTACGCCCATAAGGTTTCCCTGTATCTGGAGTCTGGAGTCCGGGAATACTGGATTGTTGATCCGTTAAAAAAATGTACAACAGTATATCTGAATGAACAGGATCCGTCAGAGTTTGCTCCCATTATTTTTCCTTTTGAAAGTAATATCAAGGTGGGAATCTACGCCGATCTGTCTATCAACATCAGTCAATTACTGTGACGGCTGCCGATGGGAATTTTGCCCGGTTTTGTACCGGGCATTTTTGATAAAAGAAAAAACCCTTGCAAACACAAGGGTTTTTTACAGCTACTGACGGGAATCGGACCCGTGACCTCCGCACTACCAAGGAAAATTTTTTTAACATCACATAGAAAATTTATTGTAATTACGTTGTTTTTAAATCATTGTAATTACGTTTCGTGTGATTATTTTGGGGTCAAACAACGAAATTATTGAATCTTAGTAGTCAAATAGTAGTCATTTATGGGCATATGAGAGAGTAGCTGCTGCTCCATAACAGAAGAGGCTTCTATACCCTTGTTTTTGAAGAAGTAAGAATAAATGTTTAGAGTGGTGGATGGATCTGCATGACCGAGTATTCCAGCAACCGTCCGGACATCAATATTGTTAGCAATTAGGATGGCGGCAGCAGAGTGGCGGAGTCCGTGGGGAGGTATGTTTTCCGGAATATGCTGCTCTGGCGATTCTGCCACATACTGATTGTACATCCGGATGATTCTTTTATATTCCCCGGCAGGGCTGCATATATGCATCTGCTTTCCATTGGCCTGTGTAAACACAAAATTTTTGTTATAGTCCTTTCCGTGATATCCCTTCCAGTCTTCTCCAAGTTTGAGGGCCTGCTGCATCTGTTCGGCTTTCCACGCTCTAGCCAGGCTGATTACATAAGCTGGGACGGCGTTTTGCCGCTCATTGTGCGTTTTAGTGTCCTTTAGCTCCATAGTACCGTCCACATAGTCTGTGGATTTATTGATATTGATCTCATTGGTATCCATATTGATATCCTCCCAGGTGAGAGATATATTCTCACCTCTCCGGTCTCCTATGAAAAGGGATATATAGAAATACAGCTTCCATTTGAGTTTAACGCGTATTGTCTGGGTGTAGGCTTTGACGGTATGCGTTTTTCCATTTTGCCGCGATTGGTGTTCACGGTGCACAACATCGATAGGATGCTCTAAGGCATCTATAAAACGGATCAGCTCTTCCATGGTAAAATACCTTGGCTTTGTCTCTTTGCGTGGTTTGCGGTGACCTGATATTTTGCCGGAGTAAATAAGCATATTCATGTTAAGCATCCCCTCAGATACCGCATAGCTTAGGAGTGCACTGATAACAAGACAGTCTTTTTTGATGGATGCAGGTGATAAAGGCTTTTTTGTAATGGGGCTGATATAATTTTCTTCCAGCATCTTCCTGTAATTGTTGATATCCTTCTGGCGGATATTTTCAATCTGAATGTGCCCCATAGCCGGAAGAATCCGCATTTCAAGACGCTTTTTATAATCGGCATAGGTTGTCCGGGCCAGAGTCGGGGGAGTCATATCCTTTAAGTAAGGTCTGGAGAGCTCCTGTAGGGTCATTCGGCCACCTTTTACATTTTTCCCGGATTTTACGTCACGTTCAAAATCCACAGCAAAGGCATTAAGAGCCAGCTCCAGTTCCCGCTTTTTCATTCCTGGATCGGGAGTCCATGTGGCGGTTTCCAGTATCTTTTTTCCAGTGATATCATATCCGTTGCTTACGGTGATCTGGTAGCTGTTTCCGCGTTTTCTAATTGATGCCATAACTATTCCTCCTATTTTGTTGCGACGTCGCACATTTTTTGGTATAAAAAATACACCTGTACAGGTGTAAGGAGGTATGGTACAATGTAGGTGTCTAAGCTATATTGTATCAGACCTCCGTGGCCTGTACAGAATTTATCTAAAAGCCGTTCCTGTTGGCGCAGGGGCGGTTTTTGCGTTATATTATATTAGTTTTTGGATTTCCAGTTTACTCTGAGAATAAATCCGATAATCCAATATATACCTCCGGTTAACAGCCCAAGAATGAATATCCAAGACCATTTTAAATACCAAGGTAATTTCTTTGCAGTTTTTTCCGGTACGGTTGCACTGGAACTGGAAGATGCGGAGTTATTTATGATGATATTCTTGTCGTGTGCGGATGTTAAGTCTTCTACCTGTTTACCGCATTTAGGACAGACAACGCAATCCTTATCAATAAGCTCTCCACAGTGCTTACAGTATTTCTGATTATTTTCCATACTTTTTCTCCCTTCAATAAAATTTATTAAAACGCCATAGGCTATTTTAATCTCAATTCAATCAATCTTTTTTCGTATCCCAAGATATGTGATAATTGCTCAATACTATATTGTTGATATTCTGCAAGCGTATCATCATCTACCAATAAATCCATAGCAAATGTATCGGCTTCGTTCTCGTATCTGTCGGTATTTAATCCTGTTCGAGTATCCATAAAAATTGTATTTGCCTTTTTGTGCAGAAACATATGCCCCATTTCGTGTGCACATTCAAATGCTTGTTCATGGCGAGATAAATTTTCGTCTATGTAAATGATATTGTTACGCTGAAAATATTGGTAAAAGGCTCTGGTGTCGATCAGCGGAGTAAAGACAAGGATTACATTCAATCCTCGAATAATCTCAAACGGATTGCGGGTTTGGTATTTTCGTGCCAAGCTGTCCGCTTTCTTTTTTATATCCATAAGCCATCAGTCCTTTTTATATTTTTTAGGTGTGTATTTTTCTTTGTTCTTTTTCTTTGCCAACTCCATACCGATCTGCATGGCCGAAAGAATAGAGTCAATAGCTTCTTGGGTGGCAGGCTTTCCATCAAACATTAAGCCATCTTGAGAGAGCAGTTGCTCTTTGGTTAGGTCTAATATTTTCTCTATATCACGCTCATCTTTGCTGGTAAGAGAAATAACTTTTTCTTCCTGTTCCATGTTTCCGGTCATAAGATATTCGATACTTACTCCAAAGAAATCGGCAATTTTTTGAAGCTTATCTGCCTTTGGGGTATATCTTCCAGCCTTCCAATTACTGATAGTGGCGGTAGTTAAACCAGTTTCTTTACAAACTCGATAGGGAGTTATTTTGTGAGATTGACACAGTTTTTCAAAAATTTCGTACATATAGCACCTCAAAAAATAGATTTGAAAATAAAGCCAAAAACTATTGACAAACTTTGAAATCAATGCTAATATGTGGACATAGCTTTGAAAACGAAAGCTAAAAAGAGATTGGCTAAGGTTTCAATATAACTTTGATTGACACCATTATTATATTTGAAATCTTAGCTAATGTCAATAGAAAACTATAGAAGGTGGTGATATTTTTGTATCAGAAATATGCAGAGTTAAGAGATAAGGTAGGGAAAACTGACTATGCTATTGCAAAGGAAACTGGTTTATCTACATCTACATTGACTAACTGGAAATATGGTAGATATTCCCCTAAATTCGACAAGCTGTTAATCCTCGCCAAGTATTTTGATGTTCCGGTGGAGTATTTCGCAGAGACTGAGGACGGGAGGTGAGAGTATGAGTTCCATTCCAAAAATGAGAGGGATTAACGAGTGTTATGAGTGGTTGAAAAAACAGGACCCGGAAACCCAGATCACAAAATGGTGCTTCCGAAATCTTGTGAACAAAGGAATCATCCCATCCAGTAGAAGTGGGAGGTGTATTCTTATTAACCAGGATATGCTTCCAGAGTATTTGAGCCGTTGGGCCGAAAACATGGAAAAGGAAGCAGAGGTTATAAGAGAACAGGCAGAAGCAGAAAAAGAACAGGTTCTTCCAAGAGCTTCTGCGGAACAACTGCCGCACAGTGGCAAATATGGACAAATTAGAGCTATATGAGGCAATGAGAGGAGAAAAAAATGCAATCAGAAGCAATTAAGTACCAGCCCCCAGTGGAGGGCGTTGTAGTCACCCAAGAGGAAGAGGAGCAGATCCTGAAGCTGGGCCGGATCGCCGGAGAGCAGCTCAGGCAAAGCCATAAAGATGTGCGGCTGTTTGGTAGGCTGTCTACGGTGATGGCGTTCCTGCTGGGGGTTGAGACGGTGCTGTTGTTGGTGGCTACCGGAATAATAGCACTGTGAGAGGAGGTGAAATGTATGAATCAGAGATTGAAGCGTAAGATCGAGAAGCGCAGGAGACAGCAGATCTGTGAGGCGCTGGATCTGTGTTTGCAGATCAATGGGCTGCAGAAAAGCGAGAAGGAGCTTACAGGAAACCATCCCACAGCGATTATGCATTTTTGGGGACATATCGGCATGGTAGATGGGGATTTTTATGCATCTGGATGGAGCAGAGAGGCAGTTGTTACCCGACATTTTGAGGAGCGGCTGGGCAGGCCTGGGAAAATGGGTCAGATCCTTTGTGAACTCAGGCAACTGAAAAAGGACCTGCACAGCGGCAACTGTGGTAGGTCCAGATAATAACAACACACTCTTATTATGGCGGAATCAGACAGAAAAATCAAGGAGGATTTTAAAACAATGACAATGACAGTAACATTCAACAGCTTTGACGAGATGGTGGACTTCGCAAGAAGCCTCACAGGACAGGTTCATGGAACCGCGGTTCAGCCGGTGCCGGTACAGGAAACTTCACAGACTTCTGTACCAACGGCATCGGTACCGACAGCCCCAGCAGCATCTGCTCCGGCAGCATCTGTGGCACCAGTACCAACAGCACCGGCAACCCCGGCAGCCGTACCAACGGCCCCCGTTACGCCAGCGCCGGCCGTACCCACATCCACCCATACATATACACCGGATGAGCTGGCAAAGGCGGCCATGCCCCTGATGGATGCAGGAAAGCAGCAGGAGCTGATCGGGCTTGTGCACCAGTTCGGTGCATCATCGATCCCGGAGCTGCGTCCGGAGCAGTATGGTGCGTTTGCGACGGCACTCAGGGGAATGGGGGCGCAGATCTGATGGGTGGACATGCAGAAAGGAAACATTCCCTTTTAAGCCCGTCCGGGGCGCACCGCTGGATGGCCTGTACGCCAAGCGCCATGCTGGAGAGGAGATTCCCGGATACGGGATCACAGGCGGCGGCAGAGGGGACGCTGGCCCATGAGCTGGCAGAGCTTAAGGTACGCAATTACTTCTATACCGTTGAGTTTGGGAAGCGCAAACTTACGTCCGCCATAAAAAAACTGAGGGAAAACGAGCTATGGAATGAGGAGATGATGGGCTATACGGATGATTATCTGGATTACGTCAAATCAGCAGCCATGAAGTTTCCTTCCGAACCGTGTGTGGATATTGAACGCAGGGTATCCCTGGACCGCTATATCCCACATCTTCCGGATGAGGACGGGGCATCCGGATCGGCAGACTGCATCCTGGTAGGGAACGGGGTGATCCATGTCATCGACTTTAAATATGGAAAAAGCCCGGACGGTCGCGTAAATGCACAGTGGAATCCACAGATGCTCCTGTACGCATTGGGGGCATATGAGGCCTACCGGATCCTGTACCGTATTGATACCGTCCGCATGAGTATCGTGCAGCCCCGTCTTTCCGACGGGATCTCCGAGTGGGAGTGCTCCCTGGACAAGCTCCTTCAGTTCGGTGAGTTCGTAAAGGAACGGGCGGCCCTTGCGATCAAAGGGGAAGGGGAGTTCCAGCCGGCTATCGAGACCTGCAGGTACTGCCGGGCAAGAGGGGAGTGCAGGGCACGGGCGGAAAAGAACGTGGAGCTTGCGTTCCTGACGGGGACAGATCCCGCCCTCATTTCCGACACGGAGATGGGGGATTATCTGAGGAAAGGCAGGGACGTGGCCCGCTGGCTGTCGGATATCCAGGAGACAGCGCTTAAAAAGTGTCTGGCCGGAAAGATGGTTCCGGGATGGAAGGCAGTGGAGGGCAGAAGTACCCGGGCATGGACCGACGTGGATGAAGCGTTTGAGATCCTCGGATCCAGAGGGGTGCCCCAGGAGATGCTGTGGGAGCGGAAGCCCCTTACCGTCGCCCAGGCGGAAAAGGTGCTGGGTAAAAAGGAGTTTGCCGAGAAGGCAGAGGGCTGTGTGGTAAAGAAACCGGGAAGCCCGGCGCTGGTGGAGGAATCCGATAAACGGCCGGCAATCACAAATAAAGTAAGCGCCGCAGAGGCGTTCAAGGAGGAAAACTGATATGAATGAATTAACAAATGTAACAACCGGAGAAGTAAGACTGAGCTATGTGCACCTGTTCAAACCCTATGCGGCCATGCAGGGACAGGAAGAGAAATACAGCTGTACCATCCTTGTGCCAAAGACGGATGCTGATACCATGGCACGTATCAACGCAGCGATCGAAGCGGCAAAACAGAGAGGTATTTCCGACAAGTGGAATGGTGTATGCCCTCCGATTGTTCCTACTCCTGTCTATGACGGTGATGGTGTCCGTCCTTCTGACGGTATGGCGTTTGGTCCGGAGTGCAAAGGTCACTGGGTATTCACAGCCAGCGCCAAGGCAGACTATCCGCCGGAGATCGTGGACAAGATGGGAAATCCGATCATCAATCAGTCTGAGATTTACAGCGGCATGTATGGCCGTGTGAATGTGACCTTCTTCCCCTATGCGTTTGGAGGGAAGAAGGGGATCGGCTGCGGCCTGGGCCCGGTCCAGAAGCTGCGTGATGGCGAGGCCCTGGGAGGAAGCGCTCCGACAGCCGCACAGGCCTTCGGGGCCCCGCAGCCCCAGACAGCTGCTCCACAGTATGGAGCGGCCACAGGGGCCGGATATACCGCCCCGAACCCGTCCGCAGGGCAGGCACCATGGGGACAGCCGGCAGGAGGGGTAAACCCGCTGACCGGTATGCCGTATTAAGCAGATGGGTATGGGGGCCACAGGGCCCTCATACCGACAGGAGGAAGACATGATAAAACACCATTTGAGCATAGACATCGAAACACGCAGCAGCGTGGATATTGGCAAGGCAGGGCTCTATAAATACGCCCAGTCCCCTGATTTCAGGGTCCTCCTGTTCGCTTACCAGATTGATACGCTTCCTGTAGAGATCATAGACCTTGCCTGTGGGGAAACGGTACCGGGACGTATCCTGCGGATGCTGGGCGATCCGGGAGTAGTCAAGCATGCGTACAATGCGGCATTTGAGTGGTACTGCCTGAACCGGGCGGGCTATAAAACACCGCTGGAGCAGTGGCGCTGTACCATGGTACACGGCCTGTACTGCGGGTATACGGCCGGGCTGGATGCCACCGGAAAGGCCATCGGCCTGCCCCAGGACAAGCAGAAGCTTTCTGTAGGCAAGGCCCTGATCCGGTACTTCTGTGTCCCCTGTAAGCCCGCCCGGACCAACGGGAACCGCACCTGGAACCAGCCGCACCACGCCCCGGAGAAATGGGAGCTGTTTAAGGAATACTGCAAGCAGGATGTTGTGACGGAGCATGAGATCTTAAAACGCCTGAACCAGTTCCCCATGCCGGAGGCAGAACAGTACCAGTGGAGGCTGGACGTCATCATGAATGTATACGGGGTCCGTGTGGACACAGGGCTGATCGAAGGCGCCCTGTATATCAACGATGTCAGTACCCAGGAGCTGACAGATGAGGCGGTCAGCATTACAGGCCTTGCAAATCCCAACAGCGGGGCCCAGCTGGTCCCCTGGCTGAATGAGCAGTGCGGAGAGGAACGGTTTTCTGATATCCAGAAAGCCACCGTGGCGGAAGCGCTTGAGAACCGGGAAGTGTATCCTGAGGAAGTGCAGCGGATGCTTGAGATCCGGCAGCAGCTTGGCAAGACCTCCATCAAGAAATATGTGGCTATGGACACGGCAAAAGGGGAGGGAGATAGGGTGCGAGGACTGACCCAGTATTACGGGGCCAACCGGACAGGCAGATGGGCCGGCCGTCTGGTCCAGATGCAGAACCTTCCGAGAAACTATATCAAAACCTTGGACTATGCCAGAGAGCTGGTAAAACAGAAAGATTATGCGGGGCTGCGGCTCTTGTATGGGAATGTCCCGGACACGCTGTCCCAACTGATCCGGACAGCGTTTATCCCATCGGAAGGACATAAGTTTGTCGTATCGGATTTCTCCGCTATCGAGGCCCGTGTGATCGCCTGGCTGGCAGGGGAACAGTGGGTCAACGAGGTATTTGCCACCCACGGGAAGATCTATGAGGCAACGGCAGCTCAGATGTTCGGCGTGCCAGTGGACCGGATCGCAAAGGGGAACCCGGAGTATTCCCTCCGGCAGAAGGGAAAAGTAGCCACTCTGGCCTTGGGATACCAGGGAGGGACGTCCGCCCTGATCGCCATGGGGGCCCTGAACATGGGCCTTACGGAGGATGAACTCCCGGACATTGTAAGCCGGTGGAGGCAGGCAAACCCTCGGATCCGTGACCTGTGGTACGCGGTGGAGAATGCGGCCCTTGCAGTGATGCAGACCGCACAGCCCCAGGCCATTTACGGCCTGATCTTTTCCCTGGAGGGGGATATCCTGTACGGCCAGACCTTCCTTACCGTGCACCTGCCAAGCGGCAGGAAATTATTCTATCCGAAGCCATTCCTCCGGGAAAACCAGTTCGGGAAGCTGGCGCTCCACTATTACACGGTGGGCCAGCAGACGAGGAAGTGGGAGGTGGCATCCACCTATGGGGGGAAACTGACGGAGAATATCGTGCAGGCCATTGCACGGGACTGCCTGGCCGTCACGCTGGAGCGGATCGCAGGGAGGGGCCTGCAGGTGGTGTTCCATGTGCATGATGAGGTGATCATCGACGCGCCTATGGAGACCACGGTGGATGAAATCTGTGACCTGATGGCCGAACCCATCTCCTGGGCGCCGGGCCTTATTTTGAAGGGTGCAGGCTTTGAGAGCCATTATTACATGAAGGATTAAGAGGAGGAACGGGAAGATGCAGTATAACAGGATGCTGCGGATCAGCACCGCAGGGGGCAGGAAGGCCACACACTGGCCCAAAAGTGAGATCCTGTGGTCGGAGTTCGTGGAAAAACTGAAAACACCGGTCCGGGGCGTGGAATCCCTGGAGGAGTACCTGGCCCTCCCAAAGTCCAGACAGGACGAGTTAAAGGATGTAGGCGGTTTCGTGGGCGGCACCTTTGCCGGGGATCGCAGGAAGGCCGCCAACGTGGAAGGGCGCGATCTGGTCACCCTGGACCTGGACCATATCCCTGCCGGGCAGACGGAGGATATCCTGCGCCGGGTGGAAGGGCTGGGCTGTGCGGCGGCTGTCTACAGCACGAGGAAACACGCCGGGTACGCCCCAAGGCTCCGTGTGGTGATCCCGCTGGACCGGACGGGCACGGCGGATGAATACGAGCCGGCAGCACGGAAGCTGGCATGTTTGATCGGGATCGGCTTTTGTGACCCGACTACCTTTGAGGCTTCCAGGCTGATGTACTGGGCCAGCTGCTGTTCGGACAGCCAGTACGTGTGTGAGGCCTATGACCGGCCGTTCTGTAGCTTGGACGGGCTTTTAGCCATGTACGGGGACTGGCATGATATCACCCAGTGGCCCCAGGTGCCGGGAGAGGATGCAGGCGCCAGGCGCAGGCTGGCAAAGCAGGAGGACCCGACCACCAAGCGGGGCGTGATCGGGGCCTTCTGCCGCACCTACAGCATCACACAGGCCATGGAACACTTTATCCCGGGAATGTACGAGGAGACCGGCATCCCGGGGCGGTATACCTATACCGGCGGCTCCACAGCCGGCGGTGCGATCGTGTACGACGGGGACCTGTTTTTATATTCCCACCATGCAACGGACCCGTGCAGCGGCCAGCTGGTCAATGCGTTCGACATGGTCCGGCTGCACCGCTACGGCGATCTGGATAACGAGGTCAAGGAAGGGACGCCGGTCAGCAAGATGCCTTCCTTCATGGAGATGAGCCGTCTGGCGGTCAATGATGCGGCCGTGTCTGGGCTGATATCCCAGGAGAAGTTGGAGAAGGCCAGGGAGGCGTTCCAGGCACCGGAGGCCCCACAGGAAGGCGGCGGCACGGACTATGACCTGTCCTGGCTTTCAAGGCTTACCAAGGATGGGAACGGGAAATATGAGAAAACGATCAATAATGCAGTGGTCGTGCTGGAGAATGACCCGCTGTTAAAAGGCCGGATCGTAACGGATGAGTTCGCAAGCTGCGGGATGGTTCTGGGGCGCGTGCCATGGGATCAGCGTGAGGAAAAGCGCAGATGGAAGGATGTGGATGACGCCGGGTTCTACCGCTATGTGGAAGTGTTCTACGGGCTTACGGGAAAGGAGAAGCTGGACAACGCCCTGATGATCGTGAGCGCCCAGAACCGGATCAATGATGTGAAACAATACCTGCAGAGCCTTACATGGGACGGGGTGAAGCGCCTGGACACGCTGCTGTCAGAATACCTGGGGGCGGAGGATACGGCCTACACCCGGGCCGTGATGCGCAAGTCCCTGTGTGCGGCTGTGGGGAGGGCTGTGACCGGAGGAATCAAGTATGACTACATGCCGATCTTCACCGGGCCCCAGGGCATCGGAAAGAGCACGTTCCTCAGGATCCTTGGGAAGGACTGGTTCAGTGACAGTTTGACCACGTTTGAGGGCAAGGAAGCGGCAGAGCTGATCCAGGGGACGTGGATCAACGAGATCGGGGAGCTGAGTGCTTTTACGAAGCAGGAAACCCAGGTCATCAAGCAGTTTTTAAGCAAGACGGATGATATCTACCGGGCGGCATACGGCCGCAGGACGGACAAGTACCCCAGACGGTGCGTGTTCTTCGGTACATCCAATGACAGCGAGTTTTTAAAAGACGCCACGGGGAACCGGCGTTTCTGGCCGGTGGATGTGGGCGTCCATCCCGCGAAAAAGTCCGTGTGGAACCAGCTGCCGCTTGAGGCAGACCTGATCTGGGCGGAGGCCTATCTGTACTGGACGATGGGGGAACCCCTGTATCTTCCGAAAGAGATCGAAGAACTGGCAAAGCATCAGCAGGAAAAGCACCGGGAATCATCCGGAAAGGAAGGCATCATTCTGGACTTCCTGGAAAGGAAGGTACCGTCAAACTGGGATTCACTGGATCTGCAGAAGCGGAGGATGTTCCTGAATGGGAATATGAAGTTACCGGACGGTGTGGAACTGGTACCCAGGGGAAAGGTCTGTGCCGCAGAAATCTGGGTGGAGTGCTTTGGGAGCGAACTGAAATACATGAAACGGTCAGACAGCACGGAGATCAATAACGTCCTACTAGGGGCGAATGGGTGGGAACGAATTAAGACACCGCGGAGATTTGGGGTTTATGGACAGCAGAGAGGGTTTGAACGGGTGGCTACATAGGCCGACTACAGAGATTGATTTATATGCAGTCACGTAGAAAAACGAAAATTATGAGACTACATAATGTAGTCAGTGTTTGTAGTCGGCGCAAAGCCTTATAAACAAAGGGATTTTTACTATATGACTACATTGACTACAAACTTCTATATAGAGTTAAAAAATATATAAGAATATAGTACATACACACACATAAATAAAACACACACATACACGTGTACGTGAGGGAGGTAGTCAAAGCATGGGAAAGAAGTCAGGATTAGAGTGTGAAAAATGGTTGGGATCGGAGTTAAGAGACGGGGAATTCCACCTGTGTGAGGATATACGGGAGAGGGCCAAGGAGAGCGGTTTTACAGGAGCAGAGCTTAAAACAGCAAGGAAAAATCTGGGGGTCAAAACGTTCCATCAGTTTGACGAGGATGGAGCAACAGAGAACTGGTTTTGGTATTTGGAGGATGGCAGATGAGAGAAAAGGATATTGAGAAGGTCCTGGTGGCCGAAGTAAAGAAGCTGGGCGGCCGGGCCTATAAATGGACAAGCCCCGGCAACGATGGTGTGCCGGACCGGATCGTGATCTTCCCGGAACGGGCTCCGGTATTTGTGGAACTGAAAACGGATACCGGGAAACTGAGTGCCCTGCAGAAGGTACAGATCGGCCGGCTGGGGGAGCTGGGACAGAAAGTATACGTAGCCTATGGGATTAACGGTGTCAGCCAGTTTTTCCAGGATGAGGGTTATGAAGAAACCAGCAAAGCGCTGGACTGTAGATATGGATCACGAGAGGGAGGCCCAACATGAAACGTACAGAATGGATGCACGGCAGAGAAGGAGAAAAATACGGAGTTTGGAATACTGTCAGAAAAGAATTCCAGTTCGGAATATGTGAGGACACGCCAATGTTGGCAAAGGCAAGATTATTTCAGCGGATAGGAGACGATGCCAGAAAATATCGGTTTGAGATCCGAAGATTGCCGAAAGGGGAAAACAATGGAATTTAAACCACATGCCTACCAGCAGCACTGCATTAACAAGATCATCGAGATCAAGAAGCTGGGGCTTTTTCTGGATATGGGACTCGGCAAGACGATCACAACCCTGACCGCCGTAAAGGAGCTTAAGTATAACCGGTTCCTGGTGCGCAGGGTGCTGGTGATTGCACCGAAGAAGGTGGCAGAAGGGACCTGGACAAGGGAAGCGGCTAAATGGGACCACACACAGATGCTGAGGGTATCGCCGGTGCTGGGGAGCCAGGCCAAGCGGATCCGGGCCCTGAACACGCCGGCAGACCTGTACATCATCAACCGGGAGAATGTCTGCTGGCTGGTGGACTACTACCGGAACGCATGGCCCTTTGACATGGTCGTGGTGGATGAGAGCAGCAGTTTTAAGAGCCACAGCGCCAAGCGGTTCAAGGCCCTGGCAAGTGTGAGCAGCCGTATCGACCGTATGGTGGAATTGACCGGGACCCCGTCCCCAAACGGCCTGGATGACCTGTGGAGCCAGATCTTCCTTCTGGACGGGGGCGAACGTCTGGGAAAACGGCATACCCAGTTCCGGGAACGGTATTTCCAGCCGGATAAGAGAGGGGCAGACGGCATGGTGTACAGCTATGAAGCCAAGCCGGGAACGGAAGAAAGTATCCTGAAGCAGATCTCCGATATCTGCATCAGCATGAAGGCGGAGGATTACCTGCAGCTTCCGGATGTCACTTACCACGAGATACCGGTGGAGCTGGATTCAAAATCCCTGAAAGCCTACTACGAGCTGGAGCGGGAGATGGTGCTGCAGCTTCCGGAGGATGACGAAACGATCAGCGTTACCAGCGCGGCGGCACTCAGCAATAAGCTTCTGCAGCTGGCAAACGGGGCCCTGTATGACGAGGACCGTCAGGTGCATGAAGTGCATAACTGCAAGATCGAGGCCTTTTTGGAGCTGATCGAATCCCTTCAGGGAAAACCAGCACTGGTGTTTTACAACTACCAACATGACCGGGCACGGATCCTGAAGGCGTTAGAGAAGTCAGGGCTGGCAGTAAGGGAGCTTAAGACCACGCAGGATGAGGATGACTGGAACGCAGGAAAAATCCAGGTCCTTCTCACCCACCCGGCCAGCAGCGCCTACGGGCTGAACCTTCAGCAGGGAGGGAACCACGTGGTCTGGTTCGGCCTCACATGGAACTATGAGCTGTACACCCAGGCCAACAAACGACTGCACCGCCAGGGACAGAAGGAGAAAGTGATCATCCATCACCTGGTATGCAGCGGGACCAGGGATACGGATGTCATGCAGGCCCTGCAGCGTAAGGATGACGTACAGAGCTGGGTCATGGAATCGCTGAAAGCAAGGATCCGGAAAATCCGGGAAGGAGCCATATGACAGACAAGCAGAAGAAAACGATTATGATGCGGACACAGGGCAAGACCTGCTGCCAGGGATGCGGGAAGGTGATCCATCCGGAGACGGATGACCTGTCCCGTGTCGAGTATGTAAAGACCAAAAGAGGGGACCACTGGTTTTTCCATACTGCCTGTGCGGGAAATGTCTGGGGGAGAAAGATCAGCTGGGAAAAGTAAAGAGGGGGAACTGATGAGGATACAGTACATACACAATGAAAAACGTCCGGGAATCAGCGGGTTTTATTATTACGAGACAAATGCATATTACAAAAACTTAAGTGCGACAGGAAAGATTATCGCACTGATAAGGCCAAGGAAAGGAAAAGAGCCATGGAGAGATTAACACATCCCCGCAGCAGCGGGATCAAGACGGGATATTGGAGCCCAAACAAGAAAGATGAGCTGGTTGAGCGGTTGGCAGCGTATGAGGATACCGGGCTGACACCGGAAGAAATCGAACGGCTTAAGGAGCAGCACCGCTGGATTCCCGTGGAAGAGAGGCCGCCGGTGCAGGGAGAACCAGTTTGGGCGACTATAAAACACTCTGAATGGATCAACGATTATGACACTGATTGGCTTCCGGAAGAAGAGAAGAAATATCATCCAGAAAGCTACGGTGTGTATAAGGCGGAATATATAGGCGGAGGGATCTGGCAGTATTCGGATGATTATAACGAATGGATATACTGTGATGCAGTGGAGAAAGAGGAAAGGAATTTGGCAAATGTGTATGACACAGTGACCGCCTGGATGCCGCTGCCGGAGCCGTACCGACCAGAGGAGTGACTTATGGAATATGGATATTACAACATGGACTGTATGGAGGGCATGAGGCGATTCCCAGATAAGTATTTTGACCTTTCCATTGTAGACCCTCCTTACTTTTCTGGACCAGAACGCAGAGAGTATTATGGTCGGAAAGTGAGTCCAATAGGTGTACAGCGGCACTATGAACCCTCAGAAAACTGGGAAGTGCCGGGAGAAGAATATTTCCATGAGTTGGAACGTGTCTCTAAGCATCAGATCGTGTGGGGCTGTAATTATTTTGACTGGGATTTTCCGCCAGGAAGAATCGTATGGGACAAGTGCAACGGAAACAGCAGCTTCTCAGACTGTGAGATAGCCTCCTGTAGTCTGCATGATTCCATTCGTCTGATCCGGTATATGTGGAATGGGATGATGCAAGGGAAGAGTATCGAAGAGGGCTGGATCCAGCAGGGAAATAAGAAGCTTAACGAGAAACGGATCCACCCAACCCAGAAGCCAGTTAATCTCTACCGCTGGCTGGTCCAGAAATATGTACAGCCGGGATGGAAGGTACTGGATACCCATGTAGGGAGTGCCAGCAGCCTAATCGCATATGAGGAAGCAGGGATTCCGTATGTTGGATTTGAGATTGATCCTAAGCGGTATGAGCTGTCGAAACAGAGGCTTGAAGAGCATCGGGCGCAGTTAACATTACATGATTTTGGGATAATTTAAGATCCAGTTGTAGTAAACAGTTGTGGTATTAAACAGATAGTTGTTGTATCGAGTTAAAACGAATTAAAGTCGAGTTAAATTTGAGGTTTTGGAGATAGAAGTATGAAGCCAGAAGATTTAGAACTTTTTTTGATTATGTTGGGAATGCTCTTTTTGGCAATTATGATTATGCCTATGTAAAATTAAGGATTTGGAGAATAAAATGTTGACACATTTAAGTTTATTCTCCGGCATTGGGGGACTGGATCTGGCGGCAGAATGGGCTGGAATACAGACGGTGGGACAGTGTGAATGGGCGGATTTTCCTACAAAGGTACTTGAAAAGCACTGGCCCGATATCCCACGCTGGAGAGATATAAGGACATTAACGGGAGAAAGTTTCTATGAACGAACAGGATTACATACAGTTGACATTATTTCAGGAGGATTCCCCTGCCAGCCATTCTCTGTTGCCGGGAAGCGGCAGGGCAAGGAGGATGACCGTTATCTCTGGCCGGAAATGCTTAGAGTTATCGAAGAACTCAGGCCCTCTTGGGTTATTGGAGAAAATGTTGCTGGAATCATTAGAATGGCACTCGACGATGTGCTTTCTGACTTGGAAAGCCAAGGTTACACCGCAAGGACGTTTGTACTACCAGCTGCAGGTGTCGGAGCCATGCACAGGAGATATCGGACAGCGATTGTTGCCCACACTGACTGCATCGGAGTGGAAAGGAACGGCAAAAAACAGATATTGGGGGAGTCACACATATCGGTCAGACAAATTAGCGAGCCGTTTCAGGACGCAGAGCGAAGATATGACACATATCAATCCAGATTATGCCGAAGTTTATATGGGATTCCCAATGGGGTGGACCGTGTTAGATCATTGGGAAATGCAGTAGTACCACAGCAGTTCTATCCAATATTTCAGGCAATAGCAAACATAGGACGATATTAAGGTTTGTGGCATTGGTGAAAACAGCAGCAATATAGGCTATATGCAAGTAGTCATGTAAGTCCACAATACTGATATTTAGGAGAGCAGAACATGGGAGAGTGGAAGAGAACCATAGATATTTTGCCACCCGAATATCTGGTGGTGGAAACCAAGATTGATGATGGCGTATTCGTCCGAAATGAGCAGCCGTTGTACCGGTACAAGAATCTATGGTTTGCCCCAGATGGGAGTATGTATGTGTATTATACGCCGACACATTGGCGGGAGATTTTGTAGGAGGACAGATGATGAAAAATAAAGAGGGTTATACGGATCCAACCGCAGGCATGGCAATCAGAAATGCCGATCAGCAGCCAGAACAGGTGCAGTGGTATTTCAGGACGGTTCGTGATCTGGCCAGCCTGGTAGATCTGGAAGTGGAGAAGCTGCCAAAGATACGCGATAAGAAAACAGGGAGGTTGTGGCCGTGAATGTACTTAAGAGCATAGTGATTATCCTGTGGGCCATAACGGGGACGGTTAATCTGATCCAAGGCAACATAGACCGCTGGGATTACCTGATGGTCTGGGGCTCTCTGATGGCGGTGCTGATGATCTGGAGGTGATGTTATGCCGGGGCCAGTATATTATGACCTGTACGATTGTGGGAAGCTTGTGGGACGGTACAGCGGCATTGAGCTGCAAAAGAGATTCGGCTGGAAGTGCAGGCCTCAGGTCGACAAGTACAGCGACATGGGAATCCTGTACCAAAAGAGGTACCTGATTGTCCGAGTGGATATGGAAACCTGGGCGGATGAGTGGAATGAGGCCAGACAGAGGATTTTGAGGGCGAGGAGGTGATACCGTTGGACAAGCAGATATTAGAGCAGTACATAGATGCCTGCGAGCTGATTAAGGATACCCAGGCGGAGATCCGGAAGCTGAGGAAGCGCCGCAGCCAGATACAGAAGGATAGTGTCAAAGGGTCGGCACAGGAGTTTCCCTACACGCTGCAGACCTACCATCTGGAGGGACTTGGGTATGCTACCGTTAAGGATCCAGACGAGATGGATCGTATGGAAGAGCTGCTGGCGGAGCGGATCCGGAACGCAGAGAAGATCAAGCGCCAGGTGGAAGCATGGCTCAATACAGTTTCGCCCAGGATGCAGCGGATTATCCGGTACAGGGTGTTCGAGGAGATGACATGGGCGCAAGTGGCTATGAAGATGGGGAGAAAAGCTACGGAAAATGGATTGAAAAAAGAATTTGAGCGTTTTATGAGAACGGCTTAAAAATTTGTCACGAATGTCACACATGTCACGAATCAAAATGTTATAGTGTACCATGAAGCCAAAGGCATACCGCCGGCGGCTTTCATTTAACCCGACGGTCGCCAGGGTGTCACAGCCCGGTGGCCGGTTCGTCTGGCTCTGGTTCCATCCCAGGGCTGGACGCCCCCCTTCTCCGGATCCTTAGCTCAGTCGGTAGAGCAGGTGGCTGTTAACCACTGTGTCCCAGGTTCGATTCCTGGAGGGTCCGTTGGTTTTTCTTTTGCATGATTTTTCTCCTTTGGAGAGGCTCCTGCTCCGGCAGGGGCTTTTCTTTTTATCAACATATTGTAGATGGGGTGTGGATAAATACAAAATATAGGTTTGAGATAGCTCCGGCTATTTCTTTTCTTTTACCAAAAACAAACTCAATTGAAAAGAGAGGTGGTGGTGCTTGAGTGAAAATTTAGAACTGAGAGATCAAGCTTATGCTGATTACCGGCAGGGCATGAAATACAAGGAAATTGCAGAAAAGTATGGTGTCAGTCTGTCGGCAGTGAAGTCCTGGGCGGCCCGGTACTGGAAGACAAAAAAGGGTTGCAACCAGAGTGATAAAAAGTTGCAATCCAAAAAGAAAAAAGTTGCAACCAGCGGCGCACCGCCTGGCAATAAAAATGCTATTGGTAATAAAGGAGGCGCCGCACCTATCGGAAACAAGAATGCAGTCACCACAGGGGAGTTTGAAACTCTCCTTTTTGATTGCTTGGAACCCGAGGAAAAGCAGCTGGCCGCAGCAGTGCCGAATGACAAGGAGCAGCTTCTCTTCCAGGAGATCCAGCTGCTGACTGTCAGGGAGCGCCGGATGCTGAAACGGATTGAGAATCTGCGGCAGGCGGACTTCATCACCGTCAAAAAGAAAAAGGGAACTGAAAAGGATAAGTGGACGGATCTGGATGAGAAACACGCAACACTGGGCCAGATCCAGAACATAGAGGACGCCCTGACCCGTGTTCAGGCCCGAAAGCAGGCTGCCATTGATTCATTGCATCGGTTCGGCGTGGACGATGCCCGTCTGGAGATCGAACTTATGAAACTGGATATGGCAGCACTGAAACTGGGAGGCCAGGAGACAGAAGTGGAAGAGGATGGATTCCTGGAGGCACTGAATACAGAGGCGGGAGACTTGTGGGGTGATTCCGATGACGATTAAGGAGCGGATCAGCCAGACAAAACAGAAGATTGAAAAGATGAAAAGTCAGCGGAATATCCTGACAAAGGTTCAGATCTTCAAGTTTCAGCCCTTTTCACGCAAGCAGAAGCAGATCCTGACATGGTGGGTGCCGGACAGTCCTGTAAAGGATTATGACGGCATTATAGCAGACGGGGCTATCCGATCCGGTAAGACCGTCTGTATGTCTCTGTCCTTTGTGATGTGGGCCATGAGTACCTTTTCCGGCCAGAACTTTGCCATGTGCGGAAAGACCATCGGCTCCTTTCGGCGTAACGTTTTATTTTGGCTGAAGCTGATGCTTAAAAGCCGCGGTTATCGTGTGGTAGACCACCGTGCCGACAACATGGTGGAGATCAGCCGGGGACAGGTCACGAACTATTTCTACATTTTCGGCGGCAAGGACGAGAGATCCCAGGATCTGATTCAGGGTATTACTCTGGCAGGCCTGTTCTGCGACGAGGTGGCGCTGATGCCGGAGAGCTTTGTCAACCAGGCAACCGGCCGCTGCTCTGTGACAGGATCAAAGTACTGGTTCAACTGCAACCCGGACGGTCCCTATCACTGGTTTAAGGTAAATTGGATCGACAAGGCCATTGGCTATCTGGGAAAGAAAAAGGTCGCCAAGATCCGTGAGGAAGCAAAGGCCACAGGGAAGGAACCGGATCTTAAGAAGCTGCTGTATGTCCACTTCACTATGGACGACAACCTGAGCCTGTCGGAAGAGATCAAGGCCAGGTACCTGAGCGTATATACCGGCGTATTCTTCAAGCGCTATATCATGGGGCTCTGGGCCATGGCAGAGGGCGTTATCTATGACATGTTTGATCCAGATAAGCATACCGTTGATACGGAGGCTCTGGCTGCCGCATATAAGGTACAGACAGGGCATGACTTCTGGACGGGTGATAAGTATGTCAGCTGTGACTATGGTACTCAAAACCCGACAGCCTTCCTATTCTGGCAGCAGGGCGCTGATAAGAAATGGTACTGCCGACGGGAATACTATTATTCTGGAAGAGATAAAGGGAGGCAAAAGACAGATGCAGAGTTTTCAGCAGACTTAAAAAAATGGTTGGGGAATACAGAAATCAGAGCCGTAATTCTGGATCCAGCAGCAGCTAGTTTCAAAGCTCAGCTGGAGAAGGATGGCTTTAAAGTTAAAAAAGCGAAAAATGATGTTTTAGATGGGATCCGGTTGGTGGCTACGCTGCTGCTTACGGGTTCTATTTTTATAGATAAGTCTTGCGAAAATCTGATCAAAGAGTTTGCATCCTATATCTGGGACGCAAAAGCAGCAGACAAGGGAGAGGACAAACCGGTGAAAGAGCACGATCACGCACTTGACGCCCTCAGGTATTTCTGCATGACAATAATTAAGATGCGTCCGGGAATCCGGATTTTGAAGTGAGGTGGATTGGATGGATATATTATTTGACCCAAATAAAAACCGGATGACTAATATGCAGCTATGCCGACTGTACATGGACGAGTTTGTGAGATCTTCAGAGCGGAAGTGGATGCTGGACGGGGAGGCGTATTACCGTGTAGACAATCCGGAGATCATGAACCGGAAGATGTACCGCTACCGGGAAGAGAAGACTACCGGGCAGATAGAAAAGGTACTGGATAGATCCAAGCCTAATAATAAGCGTGCGCATGGTTTTATGCACTTGCTGATTGAGGATAAGACCAATTATCTGCTTTCAAAGCCTTATACACTGACCTGCGAGGAATCAGAAGAGTATCTGTCTATGGTGCAGGATGCCTTAGGGAAAAACTTTCAGGACAGGCGCCTGATGCGTCTGGGCGTATCCGCCAGCAATGGCGGGATTGCGTGGTTGCATCCGTATATCGACGAGCAGGGAAAATTCCAGACCATGATCATTCCGCCAGAACAGGGGATTCCGCTTTGGAGGGATAACGATCACGAAGAGCTGAATGGCTTTATCTGGTTTTATAATGTTCAGGTCATTGAGGGGCAGGAGCAGAAGACGGTCACAAAAGTGGAATACTGGCTTCCGGAGGCTGTCGCTTACTATATCTCTGATTCAGAGGGCGAGGGATGGGACCTGCGCCTGGATTCAGAGCGCTATCTGGATGCGGTGGCAGATGAGAACAGCGAGTTTATGGAGCATTTTCATATTGGCAAAGAGGCCGGGAACTGGGGCAAGGTCCCGTTTGTGCCGTTTAAAAACAATGACTACGAGCTGCCGGATCTTAAATTTGTGAAGTCATTGATCGACGGATATGACAAAGCACGGTCCGATGTGGCCAATTTCCTGGACGAGGTGCGCTCCATTGTGTACGCCTTAAAAGGCTATGGCGGCCATGATCTGGGCGAGTTTATGCGTGATCTGAATTATTTCCGGGCCATTTCTCTGGACGAGGATGGCGGGGCAGAGGCAATCACAGCGCCTGTGGATATCGCAGCGGCCAAGGATGACTTTGACACACTGCGGAAGGACATCTACGATTTCGGTCAGGGAGTGGATAAAAACAGTGACAAACTGGGTAACAGCCCTTCCGGCATCGCTCTTAAATTCATTTACTCTGGCCTGGATCTGAAATGTAACCGCATGGAGAATGCATTCAAGGCAGGCATGGAGCAGCTGTTCGGCTTTGTGGACAAATACCTGGAACTGATCGGGGCCGGAGCCCATCCGGGCTGCGAGATCGATGTGACATTTAACCGGGACATTGCCATTAACGAGAGCCAGGCCATTACCGACTGCGCTACATCCAAGGGTATCATCTCGGATGAGACGATTATCAAAAACCATCCGTGGGTTGAGGATGCTACAGAAGAGCTTGAGCGTTTAAACGCCCAGCGGGAAGCCGAGAAGGCGGAATTATCCGATATGTTCCCGCCGAACCCAGATGGCGAGGAAGGTGAGGCTTAATGGAATACTGGCAGGAGCGTCAGGAGGCCATGTACAAGGCCGGAGAGATGCAGGTGAACAAATACTTTACCCGTCTGGAAAAAGCCTTTAATCAGACGCGCAGAGAACTCCAGAAGACGATAGATGCGTTTTACTTCCGGTATGCAGAGGAGAACGGTCTTTCCTTTGCAGCCGCCCAGAAGCAGCTGGATGCAGAGGAACTGGGAGAGCTCCAGGATTTTATTGACCTGGTTATGAAGAATATTGGAAAATACAATCAGCAGGTCAATAATATGTCCATTAAGGCCCGGATCACCCGCTATCAGGCTCTGGAGGCACAGGTAGACGCGATTCTCCGGCAGCTGTATGCTATCGACTATGAGGCAGAGACGGAAAAGACCATGCAGGAAGTTTATGGGGATACTTACTACCGTACCTGGTACAACGCAGATCAGTATCATGGTTTTCACGCAGAGTTTGCACAGGTGAATCCAACCGTTGTGGAAAAGCTTCTGGAATATCCGTTTAACGGTGCAGCATTCTCCGAGCGGCTCTGGAAACAGAAGGACCATCTTCAAGCCCAGCTGATGGAAGCAGTGACCACGATGCTCATTCAGGGCAGGCATCCGTCTACGCTGACAAAGGATTTTGCCAAGAAGATGAACTCTAAAAAGTTCGATGCTTACCGGCTCCTACATACGGAGAGCTCCTTCCTGATGAGTGAGGCCACCCACGCCGGATACAAAGAGGATGGTGTGCCAAAATATGAGATCCTTGCCACACTGGACAGCAAGACCTGCAACATCTGTGGAGATCTGGACAATAAGGTGTATGAGGTTGGGAAAGAGGTCACTGGTGTCAATATGCCGCCCTTCCATCCATTGTGCCGGTGTACTACAGTCCCGCACTATGATGATACTCCAACCGAAGGGCTGACCAGAGCAGCAAGGGATACAGATGGAAATACGATTGAAGTTCCGGAGGATATGAGTTGGAAGGAGTGGAAAAAGAAGTATGTCGATAAGCAGGAAGAGAGTCAGAAGCGATATGCAGACAGACGAGAGGAACGGAAACAGCGGCATTCTCAGGGATGGCGGAGGCAGTTTATGAGGAATGGTTCTGCCGAACCTGAAAAAACTTGGAGGGAAAAATACAATGAGACGGTAGAAAAAGAGGCTGTTTTGAAGGAACGTTTAGACCAGCTCAATCAGGAGAGCCGAAAATGGGAAGAAAAGTATTTTGAAACCATGGAAGAAGAGTATGCTCAGAAATCACTTTCTAATGATCCGGAAATTGAGGACATCACAAAGAAGCTTGATAAAATTCAGGAGGGAAAGAAAACCTATGTTAAAATACGCCTGACAGAAGCCGAAAAGAGTATGGCAGAGGCAGGAATTGCTGAAACCGTTAAGTTATCTGAGAAAATGACAGTGGAAGCTATTGATATACTGGAAAATTCTCTTCAGGAAATGGTAGTGGATAATGGACTCCCATCATTGAAAGGGGTGAGATACGATCCGTCTTTTATCAATTTATACGGTGGAAAAGATACAGTCGCCCTTTATAACTGGGGTGACGAGACTATGTATATCGGAGAAATGCTGTCTGATCCAGATGCATATAAGCAGCACAGGCTCTTGGCTGAAAGATCGTATAAAAAACATCGTAATGAGTATGAACCCACTTGGAAGAGTACGATTGACAGCTTGGAAAAAGAAATACCCGAAGAGGATGACAGCGGGAGAAAAAAATATCTGACAAAAAATAGAAATGATGTACTTTCCGGATTGATTTCTCAAAGGAGGCTTGTGGCAGAGGATGCAAAAGACGCGATTATCCATGAATACGGGCACCATGTCCATAATAAAGCAAGTTCTGAAAGTAATATTTTTGGTTCCAAAGAGTTAAAATCGAGGAAATTTGCCGGATCATACGAATGGGGTGGAGTTCATGAGGGTAAAGTGACTGCGGCGCAGGTTAGTGATTATGCAGCAGAGTCGCCTCTTGAGGCATTTGCCGAGAGTTTTACAGCATATGTAAAAGGTGAAGATATACCTGAGAGCCTAAAATCTGTGGTAGAAGGAGCCATAGAAAAAACGGGCGGAAAATTGAAACAGCCAGTTGTAAAGAGGCTGGATTCTGGTATAATGAACTCAGGTGCAAGGATTATTAATACGTACAGTAAGGAAGCAGAAGAATTTGCCGAGATGTATTACAAAGAGATTAGAAGTTTTTCTACGGACACTGAGAAAATTGCAAAAAATCTTGGAAAGAGCGAAGATGATATAAGAAAAATCAAGGCATATTTGTTTGAAGATAATTCTTTATATGATCCAGATTCTGATACGTGGCGCAGGTTCGATCCTGATTGTGCGATTGCACAGAGCTGGCAGAGGCTTATGGTAGGTAAAGATATAAAGCCACATGACAGGACGATGATTGAGCATGAATTATTAGAAATGAGGATTAAGAAAGACAACCCAAGCATCACTCATTATGAAGCCCACGAGATGGCAACGGAGAAGTACGATTATCGGAAGGAGGCTGCAGAATATTATGGTAATCTTGAAAAACATAAAAAAGACAGAAAATAGTATTTCAGCTGACTATTATCCAGAAGGTAAGGAACCGAAAGGATTTATGAAAATGAGAATTTTGGATGAAGAAGTTGTAGAACACGAAATGGGATGTATGATTTCTGCGCCTCATGTAAGATATGAATTGCGCAGACTTGCAAAACTTGATAATCCACCAACCGAAAAAATCGTGTTATGGTATTAATACCACCAGTCAGTAATGGCCGGTGGTATTTTTGTACGCAAAATTAAGGAGGAATTACGATGGGAAGTCAGGAATTTTTAAACATCTGCAAAGCCAAGGTAGCAGAGTATTACAACCAGAAGAAGGATAAGACAGACACAGCTCCGGTTATGACGGTGAATGATGTGTTTGTAGTCTGGTACAGCAAGAGCCTCCAGAATCATAAGGCCCTGCTCAGTACACCAGTGTCTGATGGTATGTATTATGAGCTGACGTATAACGGCGATAAGAAAGAGCTGTACTTTGATGCTTATAAGAAGTGGGAAAATATCTGTTACCCCATGTAATGGGCGTTGCGACGTCGCAACAGGAAGGAGCGCATGATGAATAGATTTCTAAGCTGGCTGAAACGGTTCTTTTGTCGGGCAAAGCCTGAATGTGAACACCGATATAGAAAGCACTGGTGCCGCCGCCATGGCCCTTATGGCGGGTATGTGAGGCGGTGCACGAAGTGCGGAAAAATTAGTCATAGACACGCAGGTGAACCCTATGGTTGATATTTATTGTAATGGCGGAGCATTTCTTGGGGTTGATATGGACTATGCCATTTTGGCAGAGGTCATGTGGGATAACATTATAAAGCCAAATGATTTTATTCCTATCCGGTTTTCTGACGGAGGCAGAGGAGCCGTTAGAAAGAAAAGCATAAATGGTTTTTGCGAAAGCCAAGCAGAAGTATAAGCGTTCAGGTATAGGCCTGGGCGTTATTTTTTCGCCTTTCCGGTACCGCAGGCGAAAAAGAACGGGACGTCACCGGGCGCGACCGGGATAACAAGCGAAGATGAAAGGAGCAACCGAACATGAAGAAAGAGGAACTGATTGCGAAAGGTCTGACAGAAGAGCAGGCTAAGGCCGTCATGGACATCTATACCGAGGAAATGAAGGGGTTTATCCTAAAGTCCCGTTTTGATGAAGTGAATACGGCGAAAGCCGATCTGGAAAAACAGGTGGCTGACCGGGATAAGCAGCTTAAGGTCTTAAAGGATGAGGCTAAGGATAGCGAGGCTCTTCAGAATAAGATCACAGAGCTGGAGGATGCCAACAAGGCTACTAAGAAGTCATATGAGGATAAGATCCGTGATATGAAGCTGACCAGTGCCATTAAGGACCAGCTGACGGACTGTAAGTATCCAGAACTGGTAGCGGATAAGATTGACCGGACGAAGCTGATCCTGGCAGAGGATGGAACCGTGTCTGGTCTGACCGACCAGCTGAAGACGGTAAAGGAGACTTATAAAGAGCTGTTTACCCCGCCGGTCTCCGGGAAGACCCCGCCTAACAACGGGAAAACCACTCCACAGGTCACAGGTGATGCGACGAGGAGGGAACAGTTGGAGAAGCTGATCAACGATCCAAATACCCGTCTGGCAGACCGGATCGCAGCAAGAAATGAATTATTTAGCCTGAATCAGGCAGAAAGCGAGGAATAACATATGACAAATCAGAAAGGAACAGGTACAACCTGGAATTTACCTAACTACGCAGGAGATTTATTTACTGCGGATGCAGTCAATACACCGATTTTTTCCGCTATTGGCGGTATGACCGGCGGTGTGCAGACAGATAACTTTGAATTCCCAACCGATTCCCAGTACAGTCTTCCGGTGGCAGCACAGCCAGCAATTACCGAGACAGCTTCCCTGACTGCGCCTCAGGCAGAAGAGATCGTGAGAAGTCAGAATACCAATGTGACCCAGATTTTTCATGAGAAGGTGTCTATTTCCTATGTGAAGGAGAGCAACCGCGGACGGATGAGCGGTCTTAACACTGCTGGACAGCAGAACAATGTACAGTCTACCGAGAAAGACTGGCAGATTGCAAGAAAGCTGGAAAAGATTGCCCGTGATATTGAGTACACCATTATCAACGGGGTGTATGCAAAGGCAACCAGCGCGGATGTGGCAAGCAAGACCAGAGGCCTTCTGGCTCTTTGCGGGGGTGATGGCGGTACCAAAGTAGACGGAAAGAGCGCAGTTTTAACCAAGGCTCTCATGCAGCAGCTGTTTAAAGCTATGTATGATGCAGGAGCTATTTTTTCTAATGTGGTTCTGTATGTGGGCAGTACTCAAAAGCAGATTATCACTGATATCTACTCTTATGCTCCTACTGACCGAAATGTGGGTGGAACCAATATTAAGCAGCTTGAGACCGATTTTGGAAACATCGGTATTGTCCTTGATCGTTTCATGCCCCAGACCGCTGTTCTGGCTGCAGAGCTGTCTGTAATGGCGCCAGTATTCCAGCCGGTACCGGGCAAAGGCAATTTCTTTTATGAAGAGCTTGCTAAGGCTGGAGCATCGGAAGAGGGCCAGATCTTTGGACAGTTTGGTCTGGATCACGGGCCGGCATTTATGCACGGTGCAATCACTGGACTGAAAGGATAAGGTGAATACATGAAGAAGAATTTTGATATGTCCGGGATTCAGCCGAAACTGCGTGAAATTCTGGAAGAACTGGATGGGAGAATCCCGGCTGCAGGAATGAAACAGGGCGCAGCGGTAAAAGATGCCGCTGCCGCTCCGACTCAGGAGGAGTTTAATGCGTTGCTTAAATCTCTTCGGGATGCCGGGATTATTGCAAAATAAGGAGGCTGCCATGACATTTTCTGAGATGCTGGAGACCGTAGAAAAGAATCTGGAGCTCGCAGCAGGAGAACATAAGCTGTTGATTTCGGATATGATCCGGATGGTGTGTGATTATTGTAATCTGAGTGAGAACTGCATCCCGGATATTCTGGAACCAGTGATCCGGAAGAAGGTGAAAGGGATCCTGGATTATGAAGAGGCCAATGGAACCGGCTATCATCCGGAGGTTGCCAGCATCAAGGAGGGTGATGGCAGTGTCACATGGGCCCAGACGGACGGGAACACAAAGGAAAGTATCTATGGGCTGTCTTTAAGTGATAAGGCAGCCCTGCGCCGCCACAGGAGGTTGAGAGGTTATGATTAACCCATATGCAGTGATGTATGATGCCAGAATGACAGTGAAGCGCTGGCAGGAGGTAGAAAAGGACGGGTATACCCGGAATGAACTGGAGGTTGTGGCACAGGATCGTCCTTGCCGGTACAGCTCTTCCGGGCAGGCCTCGATCGGCGCCCCAAATCCCTCTGTCCAGAACAGCCATAAATTGTTTTGTGGGCTGGAGGAGGATGTTCGGGAGGGAGACCGGATCGTGGTTACTCTGCGTACAGAAAAGACGGTAGAGCTTACCCTGGGAGAGTGTCACCCGTATACCTATCAGTGGCAGTGTGAAGTAAAGAGGGATGATAATACATGAGCAGCAGTAATTATCGCAGGAACGAAGCCGCCATCAGGAAGTTCCGAAAAGAACTTATGGATATGGTGGATGATATCCGGGAAATCGACAAGAGGGTGCTTAACCAGGCTGTTAATGAGGGAGTTGCTTATGCTAAACGAAGGACGCCGGTAGGAGCGCACCCGAACCCGGTAGTCTTTACCATCAGGAACGGCCCTAAAGTGGGTGAGGTTGTCAGCTTTAAGGTTTCTAACCCTGGTGTGGGAGGAAAACTCCGGGAAAGCTGGCATAAGTTGCCGACCAGACGCACTGCAGGTGCTCTGGAGACGGAGATGGTCAATAACATGGAGTATGCGTCCTATTGGAATTATGGACACAGGATTGTTACGAAAAAGGACGGCCCGACAAAAGGTTTTGTAAAAGGAACTCATGTGCTTGAAAAAACACAGAATTATGTATCTAAACGCATGATTGCATTATTCAAAAAGGAAGTGGAGGCGGTGCAGAATCGACACGATCAATGAGTTATATAAGGCGGTAGCAGAAGGTCTGAAAGACGTGAAAAAATGTAAAGTATATCGCGAAGATGTACCGCAGAATTTCACGGTTCCCTGCTTCATGGTGACATTGTATGACCAGAATCCTTCCCGCGGCATCAATGGCCGTCTGAAAAATATGGTGAGTCTTGATATATTGTACTTCGCTGAGAATGGAAGCCAGGAGGAATGCTGGAGCGTAGGCCAGGAGCTGGCAAGAGAATTTGCGGCCCCTGGCTTTAAAATTAAGAACAGGAACTTGAAAATCGAGGACAAGGTACTGCATTTTATGTTTGATGTAGACTATCGGGAATACCTGGAAGACTCCACGCCGCAGATGCAGTCTATCATTCAAAATACAGATGTAAAGGAGGATTAACCTATGGCAGGTACATGGGAAACTCAGGACAAGGTACTTCCTGGGGCATATATCAATATCCGGACAAATGAACCTCTGTCCATCACACCGGGGGATCGTGGTATTGCTGTGATTCTTCAGGAGATGTCCGTGGGGGAGGATGGACAGATCTATACAATTACAGCCACAGAGCAGGCGTATCCGGAGAAAGCAACGGTTGAGGATAAGAAGCTGGTTGCCGAGGCGCTTAAAAAGGCCAAAACAGTATTGGTCTATAAGTTGCCAGAAACACATGATGCAGATGCGGTCAACGCAGCACTGAAAAAGCTGAAAACGGTGCAGTTCAATACGCTGTGCTATCCTTACGATACAGAGCCAGAGGCCGCATCTTCTAATAAGACTGTGATTACAGAATGGATTAAGTCCATGAGAGAGGAGGAGGGGGTTAAGTGTCAGGCGGTGCTGGCAAACCATGAGGCAGATTCAGAGGGAATCATCAATGTGGTGCAGGGGGTTATTCTGACAGATGGTACAAGGTTAACTGCCGCAGAAACTACTGCATGGGTAGCCGGAGCAACAGCCGGGGCTGGTATTACCACTTCTAATACCGGCATGAAGTATATGGGGGCTGTGGACGTATCTCCCAGAATGACCAAAACTGAAATGGAAACAGCGGTCAAGGCAGGTAAGCTGATTTTTAAAGTGGACAGCGCTCAGAATGTTACAATTGTTTCTGACATCAACTCCCTTACAACCACGATGCCGGAAAAAGGAAAGTTTTTTACAAAAAACAGGGTTATCAGAACATTGGATAATTTGGCAAATGACATTTCTTTGATTTTTGAAAGCAATTATGTAGGGCAAGCGAATAATACCGAAGATGGAAGAGCTCTTCTTAGAGCTGGACTGGTAGATTATTTAACAGTTTTACAGAATATGGCTGCCATCCAGAATTTTGAAACAGACGATGTCACGGTGAAATCAGGAAACGATATCGACGCCGTGGTAGTAGAAGTGTGGGTACAGCCGGTAGACAGTGTAGAGAAGATTTACACTACTGTAAATTTATCGTAGGAGGTGTGAGAGATGGCAGGAAAAAACTACACCAAAATCAAAGATCTTGTGACTGGCAGTGAGGGCAGTGCTTATATCACAATCGACGGTCAGAACCGCTATTTCTTTGAACTGTCCAAGATTGAAGCAAATATCGAGTTTACAGTGATCGCCAAGAAGCTTTTGGGCCACCGGATGAAGCAGCATAAGGTAGTTGCAGCAGAAGGAAAAGGAAGCATCACCATGTACAATGTAAGCCCTGTGGCATCGGCTATTTATCAGCAGTACATCAAAGAGGGGAAGACACCCACGATCAGCATTCAGACTACCAACGAGGATCCGGCGTCTACTATTGGTCGACGAGTAATCGTGATGAGGGACTGCATTCTGGCAAAAGCACCAGTGGCGTATCTGGAAGACGGAAGTGAGGATCTGAACACCACTGATTCAGATTTTACTTTTGATGATTTGGACGATCTGGAGAGCTATACACTTCCGGAGAATATGAGATAGAAAGTGAGGAAAAAAGACTATGAGTAGCTTAAGTGCATTTTTAAATCCAGTACAGGCAGAAAACAAAGAGGTCATTGTATCAGAGCGCTTTCGGGAGAATGGAAAGACGGTTCCCTTTGTGATCCGGCCTATTACCCAGCAGGAAAATGAAACCTTGATGAAGAAGCACCGCAGTGTAGATAAAAAAAGCGGCGTTGAGCAGTTCAACCGTATCAGTTACAACCGTGAGCTGACCGCTATGGCCGTAGTAGAGCCGGATTTGAACAATGCAGAACTGCAGAAACGGTATGGCGTCTTAGGAGCAGACAAGGTATTGTCCGCCATGCTGTATGTGGGAGAGTACGGAACACTCATGGAGGCTGTACAGGAACTGTCTGGACTCGATCAGGATATCAACGAGGATATGGATGAGGCAAAAAACTGATCGAGCAGGGCGATCCTGAGCTATGTTACGCACACTTCGCCCTGCAAAGACTTCATATCAGGCCTGGGGTACTGGCCGGTATCTGCGGGGCTAATGATCCGGTGGGACCAAGAGAACGCGCTTTTATTTATGCGAGCATTGACCTCAGGGTAAAAGAAGAAAAGAGGCAGGCGGCTCAACTGTCTTAGGAAGGAGGAAGAGATGCCAACTTTAAATGCAATGTTCAAGCTGATGGACGGATACAGCAGCCAGATTAACAAGATGATAAACCGTACAGATGAAGTGATGAATAAGATGCTGGGTACTTCTAAGGCAGCGGATAAAACGAATGACTCCTTTCATAAGATGGGGAAAGGCGCATCCGGCGCAGCGCCGAAGGTAAAAGGCTTAGGGGATGGGCTGGATGTAGTGTCAAAAAAGGCCACCCGCGCGAACGGTAGCCTTAAGACACTGATCGGTACAGTTGCCAGTCTGGCAGCAGTGAAAAAGGGTATGGATATTGCGGACAGCTATACGAATACCAATGCCAGGCTTGGCATGATCACCTCATCCCCCGCCGAGCAGGCTGCATTGCAGAACGATATTTTTGCATCGGCTAACCGTTCCCGGGGAAGTTACACGGAAACGGCAAATGCGGTGGCAAAGATGCGTATGTTGGCCGGTGACAGCTTTGGGAGCAACCAGGAGGCTATAGGTTTCACTGAACTGCTTAACAAGTCCTTAAAGGTATCTGGTGCTGGACAGGCAGAACAGAGTGCTGCATTTTTACAGCTTACCCAGGCTATGGCGGCAGGAAAACTGCAGGGCGATGAATTCCGCTCTGTTATGGAAAATGCCCCCATGGTGGCGGATGCCATCGCCAAGTATATGGGAAAGAGCAAAGGTGAGTTGAAGGAGCTTTCCTCTCAGGGCTTAATTACCTCTGACATTATCAAAAATGCGATGTTTAATGCTGCAGATGATATCAATGGAAAATTCAACAGTATGCCTATGACGTTTGCAGATGTCTGGAACCAGATTAAAAATACCGGGATGCAGGCGTTTGGGGGAGTGTTTGAAAAGGCGAATGCCATGCTCAATTCGGATATGGGGCAGGCAGCAGTGGAAAACCTGACAGGCCTGGTATTTATGGCAGCAGGCGCATTTAGCTCTCTGCTGGATGCCATTGGATGGGTAGGTGACCGTTTAGATATTTTCGGCCCGATTATACTCGGAATTGCGGGAGCATGGTTAGTGTATAATGCTACAGCTGGGATCGGATGGCTTACTACAATGAAAAATGCAGCAGCTATGGGATTGAAGGCAACGGCGGATTGGGCAGAGTATGCAGCGATTTTTATGCTCATATGGGCTCAGGAAGGTTTTAATGCCGCACTTGCTGCCTGCCCTATTACATGGATTATAGGGGCAGTGATCTTACTTGTCGCTGCTTTTTATGCTGGGGTGGCTGCGGTCAATCACTTTACTGGTGCCAGTATCAGCGCCACGGGCTTGATTGGTGCTGCCATAGGCGGATTTGCAGCATCTACTACAAACAGTTTTATATTAATCTACAACATTATCGCAGAAGTAGTTAATTTTTTCGCGAACGTATGGCAGCACCCTGTTACTGCTGTTAAAATTCTCTTTTATGATTTGGCCATCACTGTGATTGGATATATGGCGGAAATGGCCCGATCTGTGGAAGCCATCATAAACCGTATTCCGGGAGTAGAAGTCCAGATTTCAGCAGGGTTGGATAACTTTAAAGCAGGAATCGAAAAAGCAGCTGCTTCCGCAAAAAACGCTTCTGACTGGAATGAGGTTGTAAAGAAAAAAGATTTTGTCAATGGGGCTGATTTTGCGAATAAAGGATACGAAGTAGGAAGTAATCTGGCAGACAAAGCCTCTAACCTGTTTTCTGGTTTTAATCCCAGTCTGGACGGAGCAGGCGGATCAGGAATTGATTTCTCTTCGTTTGCCACTGCCGGAAACCCTGCCACTGTAAAGGGTACAGGGAAAGGCGGAGCAGTAAAGGTAGAAACAGAAAAAGAGGATATTGAGTGGATGCGTAAGCTTGCGGAGCGGGATTATGTGGCCCGGATCGCCCAGAATACCCTTGCGCCCAATATCCGTGTGGAGTTTTCTGGCCCGATCACCAAGGAAGCAGATACAGACGGTCTTGTAGGCCATGTAGTGGATCGCCTCAAGGAAGTAATTGCCACTGCGCCAGAGGGGGTGCCTGAATAATGTCATACTCTGTCTATTTTAAATACGGGGGAAAGAAATATAAGCTCCCCGTCAATCCTGAGGAGATCAAGCGGAGCAGGGAGTTAAATATAGAGAATTACCAGGTATTAGGGACAGGACAGGTTTCTGTCCCTTCTTATTATAATCTGGAAGAGTTCAGCTTTGAAGCAGAGTTTCCCAGCCAAGACTATCACTACATGAATTCTGGCGCAAGGGCGGACGCAGATTATTACGAAAAGATGTTCCGAAAGGCCCAGAAGAATATGAAACCGGTCCGCTTTATTGCCTCCAATGACATTACAGATGATATCAGTGTAATGGTGCTGGTTAAGAGCGTAGAGGCAGTAGAAAAGGCCGGTGAAGAGGGGGATAAGTATCTGTCAATCAAGCTGCAGGAATACAAAGCTCCAGGCAAACGTTATGTGGCGATACAGACGGTTGCGGCTACCGTCAAGCAGGAGGATACAGCAGCGGTAGCAGAAACCAATCCGGCGGTGACGGAGAATAAGACCCATACGGTCCAGTCTGGGGACACTCTTTGGGGGATCGCAAAGAAGTATTACGGGAACGGCAGCCAATATACAAAGATTGCATCAGCCAACCCCGATATTAAGAATCCTAACCTGATTTATCCAGGACAGGTTCTTTCCATTCCGGTGTAGGAGGTGACAGCGTGGAGGTACTGGTAGAAAGCCAGGGATATATTTATGATATTTCAGAAATGTGCAAGGAAATTTCATGGACAGAAGCCTTGAATGAAGGAGCCAGCTGTATGGATATCTCTTATATCAGTGACGGCCTGATACTCCAGAATGGGGATGCGATCCGCTTGACAGACAATGATCAGACGGATGGCATCTTTTTTGGCGCTGCATATAAAGTGTCAGGAGACAGCGGAGACGGAGGAACCGGCCAGATAGTAACCATCAAAGCATATGACCAGCTCCGGAGAGCAAAGAATAAGGATATCATTGTGCTGGAAAATGGGACGCTTAAAAATCTGGTAGAAAATATGTGCACATTTCAGACCATGACGCCGGGAACTGTTGAGGATCCCGGCTTTATCATTCCAACCATTGCTGATTATGAAAAGTCCTGGCTGGATCACATTGTGCAGGCTGTTTCGGATACTCTGATTGGTACCCAGGAGCATTATTGCCTGCGGGATGAATATGGGAAGGTCTGCCTGTGGAATATGCGGAACCTGCAGCTTCCACTGGTACTTGGCGATGATAGCCTTTGTACAGGCTATAGCTGGGAGAAATCCATTGATGACGAGTATTACAATCGCGTTAAGGTTGTATGGAAAAATGAGGATACAGGTCAGATCGATGTGGGGGCCGCCCATGACCAGGAGGCCGTGAACCGGTATGGCCTTTTGCAGTACCTGGAATCCTCTCCTTCAGGCGTGGATAATGCAGCCAAGGCACAGGAGAGAGCCAATAACCTTCTGAAGCTGTATAACCATGAGAAGGAAACCTTAAAGCTGGAGTGCCTGGGAGATCTTCGGGTACGGGCTGGGAATAGTGTGTATGGCAGCATTGCCGATATTGCATTAAATCGGAGGCTGATTGTAAAGAAGGTAACGCACGATTTTCTGCCCGTGCACACAATGACCATGGAGGTGATGGCAGGTGAATGACCGTGGAAGTGTTCAGGAGCTATTCAATCTGATAAAAACGGTGGTTGATAACTACATGAAAAGCCGTAAGCCAGCCGCTGTGCTTGTAGGAACCTATACAGGAAATGGCGTTATGATCGAGAAACTTCCGATACCCATGAGTATGATTACAGGAAATGCAAAGAGCCAGCTGGTTTCGGGAGATAAAGTACGGCTTCTTCGTAATGATCGAGGCCATGAATATTACATTCTGGAGATTATCGGAAAGCCATATCAGACAGCAGGAGGTACATAATGGCAGAACTTACAACGGATCTGATTGTTCAGGAACAGACCTATAAGGCCCGTACCTACGGATTATCGGAAACTAAGATAGAGGGTTTCGTGGATGAACTGGCGGCGTTAAAACAGGCCATTTATAAAATCCTGTCTACGGAGCAGTATGAATATCCTATTTATAGTTTTAAATATGGCATAGCCTGGAAAGAGCTGATCGGGGAGGAACGGGCTTATGTGAGAGCGGAGATGCGTCGCATGATCGAGGAAGCCCTTTTGCAGGATGACCGGATCCGGGAGGTGGACGGGTTCCGGTTTGAGTTTTCTGGAGACAGCTGCCATTGTTCCTTTCAAGTATCCAGCATTTACGGTGAAATACAGATAGAGAAAGAGGTGGCTGTATGAAAATGACCTATGAGGAACTGCTGCAGGCAATGCTTGACAGGGTGCCAAGTGATGTAGATAAACGGGAAGGCAGTGTTATTTATGATGCATTAGCTCCCTGTGCTTATTTTCTGGCTCAGCAGAATTTTCAGCTGGACAATTTTATAGACCTGGTCTTTCCGGATACAGCCCTTGGTGAGTACCTGGACCGGGCGGCAGAGGCCTACAATGTTTCCAGAAAACCTGCCACAAATGCAGTACGCAAGATGACTACTTCCGGGTCGGTGGAGATCGGCACTCGCTGGGGAATCAATAATCTTGTTTATGTTGTGAAGGAAGAAAAATTCGAAACAGAATACCAGGTGGAGTGTGAAACATCTGGCGTAATCGGAAACCAGTACAGCGGCGCAATGCAGCCTATTTCTAATATAACAGGCATTACGGCAGAGCTGGGGGACATTATTACCCCAGGCGCGAATGAAGAGACAGATGAAGCATTGCGTGAGCGTCTGTATACCAAAATCAGACTTCCGGCTACTTCGGGAAATGTTTACCATTACCAACAATGGGCTCTGGAGGTTTCTGGAACCGGCGCAGCAAAAGTTTTCCCACTGGCCGATGGTCCGGGTACGGTTACAGTGCTTGTGGTAGACAGTGACAAAAAGATATCATCTTCCTTGCCGGAAACAGTGGCGGCATATATTGAAACGGTGCGCCCGATCGGTGCTTCGGTAACAGTTAAGAGTCCTGAGGCTGTTACGATCAATGTGAAAGCAAAGATCATGAGGGACGGAAGCAAGACTCTGGAGGATATTCAGGCAGCGTATAAATTGGCAGTGGATTCATTTCTGAGGGAAACCGTATTTGCTACATATAGGATCAGTCATGCAAAGCTTGGAAGCCTGCTGCTGGATATTCCGGGAGTAGAGGATTTTGAGCGATTTCTTTTAAATGGCGGGACAGGAAACGTGACAGTCGGGGAAAAACAGATTCCTGTGACTGGAACCATTGAGCTGACGGAGGTGAGCCGGATTGGAACTGATTAAACTGCTTCCGGATTATTATGAAAAGAATGTGACCATGCAGACATTACAGGGACTGCTTTCCGAGGTAACGGATGATCTGGAGCAGGGGCTGAGCAGTACAATATCAGAATGCTTTGCATCTACAGCGTCAGAGCTGTTGGCAAGGTATGAGCAGCTTTTAGGGCTGGAGGTGGACGTATCAAAACCGGATGATTTTCGTCAGGAGCGGATCCGCGCCAAGATATCCGGTGTTGGAACTACCACAAAAGAGATGGTAAAGAATGTAGCAAGTAGTTACTCCAATGGCGAAGTGGAAGTAATTGAAGATGCGGCGCACTATCGTTTTGTGATCCGCTTTGTAGGTATACTGGGGATTCCGGGAAATATGGCAGATCTGAAGCTTACTATTGAGGAAATTAAGCCTGCACATCTGGTGGTGGAGTACGAATACATCTATAACGTCTGGAGCGATGTGGAGATGTTGACCTGGGAGCAGGCCGCAGCACGTACTTGGGAAGAGATAAGGAGTAATAGGATAAATGGAATTAACAGACAAATATAAATTAAAAAAACCAGGGGCCAGCGATTATATAAATGTAGAAGATTTTAATGAGAATGCAGAAATAGTGGATCGGGAGATGGAGAAGCATGAAAATTTGCTTGACCGCCTGTATGCCGCCCCTATTCGTATTACCCTTACCGCTTCTGGATGGGCTGGATCGTCAGTACCCTATACACAGACGGTAGCAGTTCCGAGCATTAAGACAGAGGATAATCCTGTTTTGGTCAGTCAGTTGGCGGACGGTGCAACGATAGAAGTTCAGAAGGCATATAACAAGGCATTTGGTATTGTGGCTTCCGGAACGGGCCAGACCGGAGATGGAACAGTGACATTCAAAGTCTACAAAAAGCCGGCTATAGATATCGCAGTTGGGCTTAAATTATAAGGAGGAGCTGAACATATGGGTAATATACTGATGACAGGTTCAGGCGGAGGCGGAGCAGGGAGTGATGACTGCACCGCAACGGCCGCAGAACTGCTGAAAGGCTACACGGGCATATTGAAAGGATCGGATGGTGAACCGGTTCAGGGAATATTGGAATTGACAGGGAACGCACAGGCAGCCCATGTGCTGAATGGAGAGACGTTTTATACGAACAATGCCAAAAGCAAACAGACTGGTACCATGCCCAACCGTGGCGATTACAACGGCTGGGGCAACAGCAAGGGCAATGATGCAGGCAATCAGCGGATGTGGGTCAAGGTTCCTAGCGGATATTACAACGAGAACGCCAATGTGTTCCTGTCATGGGAGGATATCCGCAACATGGCGGGGATTACGCCGGAGAAGATCAAAAAGAATGAGCCGATAATGGGTATTATCGGAAGTTTTGAGGGGTATGTAGCTGGTCCTACCGATTTGTATAATCGTGGTCAAAATCCTTATAATTTCACGGGAAATAATATCACAAACGAATCGGGTGGACTGAGATTTGTTGGTATAATGAATCCTTATGGAAGCTCGAATTTCTATATTACATCGTCAAGGGCTTTCAACTTCGTCCCGTATTCAAAACTTCGGATATGGTTCTTGGTGGATCAGGTTAAATATTACAGCGATTCTAACTATATTTTTGAATTCGGCATTAGCAACGGATCGTCAATAATTGCTGAGGCTACAATCAATGGGAATCTTAATACTATGTACATGATGGAATTAAATATCTCATCTTACGCGGCAACTAGCATATTAAATGTTTATTTTAAAACAAAACAATATAACGATGCTAGTGGAAGTGATTCAGATTCGAGTTGGAATAATACTCCATTCAACGGTTGGATTTATCAGATAGCCGTTGCTTAACAAACGAATCAAGCTATATAAATACGAGTGATATAACCTCTCCAGCCATTGGAGGCATAGGGAAACGAGATTTGCGGTGCAAATGTTACATTTCTACCTATGGTGAATGAAAATCCTCTTTCTGACACTTCACCATCCCCAATTTTTATTGAATCAATAGTGCCGCTGTTGGGGTCACTTAAAGTAATATACTTACTACCAGATTGACCAGCTCCGAAACTACCACTTATACCACCTCCCTGTACATATAATCTCTGAGAAGTTGTTATGGTATAACTTCGTGTTGCTTTGAGAAGCGGTGTACCGGATAAGGTTATTCGATCCTGAAGAAAACCACAGCTACTATTCGGGGTAAAACCTGCGTTATTCGCACCATTAATATATAGATCGCCTGCGTCACCAACCCAACCTTGAAAACTTCCGATAATACCCATTATCGCAATCATACGAAAGGAGATGATAAAAATGATTACAAAACCAGTAAAGGAGCCAGATGATGGATGAATTAACAAAAGCAGAGCTGGCCCGCATCCGTGACGAGGATCAGCGCCAGAACCGGCGCATTGAGCTGCTGGAGGATATGAGTAAGGTGATCCAGGATCTGGTGCTGTCCATCCATGGCCTTGCGAAAGACATGGAGCAAATGTTGCAAGAACAGAAAGAGCAGGGAAAACGCCTGGACAACCAGAGTAAGCGTCTGGACGCCCTGGAACGGGAACCGGGCAACACCTACAAGGACATTAAAAAAACAGTAATCACAGCGATAGTAAGCGCGCTTGCCGGATCACTGGCAACCGGGCTTATTTTAATTTTGTCGCAGACTATCCATTGAGAGGAGGTGAGGAGCTATGCTTAAGAACTGTGTATTTAGGGCTGATGTGGATACCATCCGGTGGGTTAAGGCCGCGGGTATCCGTGCGGTCAAGACCATGGCGCAGACATTTGTCGCCACCATCGGCTCGGCAGCGGTCATGGGTGAGGTCAACTGGCCTATGGTAGCCAGTGCATCCGCGCTGGCAGGTATCCTGTCAGTGGCAACATCCATTGCAGGCCTTCCGGAACTGCCAGCCAAGACCTGAGAGGAGGTGATCCATAGGTCTCCCGTCCGGCAGGGTCAGAGCCGGAAAGAAACTACTATTACATCATTTTGAAAGTGAGGAAAAAGATTATGGCAAACGCAACAGGAAAGAGAGCAGACAAGAGAACCGCAGAACAGAGA